>Ga0105239_10000091_pt1 | contig 127414 bp, 123 predicted proteins | sample KBSC44metaG_FD_92761 | JGI IMG/M metagenome (GOLD analysis project Ga0105239, IMG submission 92761) | Corn rhizosphere microbial communities from Kellogg Biological Station, Michigan, USA - KBS C4-4 metaG | ecosystem: Host-associated > Plants > Roots > Rhizosphere > Soil | place: Michigan... | reverse complement strand
TGCCACCAAGGGTCTCTGAAGCAGCGACAGCAGCGGGATTGCCAGCAAGCAGTCTTACTGCCTTGTTGACAGGATTGTCGACGGGCGTAGGACTGGATGAGGTACCAGGCATTACTCCCGAGATTCTGGCGGCGGCAGTGACAGCGCAGAGCGGTGCGGCGGCAGATGCTTTTAGGTATGCTCTTCTTCTCCTCAGACTTAAAGGTGCTCAATTGTCCAAGTCGTTGATGCTAACATGCGGTTGCAGATTTGTATGGTATGCCGTGATTGCCTTCGCCGTTCTGGCGGTGGGATGCTCCTTCCTGACGATAAATTACGGCCATCTTCTCACTGACGATGTGAGCCGAAAAATGCACGGAAAGACGGTTGGAGTTGTAGAGGGGAGTGAGAAGGAACACGAACAAGTGGAGATTAAGCGGGAGATGGTGTGAGAATTAGATATATCAAACTGCCTAGTCATGATTTCATTGGTGGTAATCTTGCCGCAATACGTATGCGAGACGATATGGAGCATCGCAGGGAAGTAATCAACCCGCCGCTGAAACGTGAACCGGTTGAAACTTAAAGAGTTTGTCTTCTCATTTACACCGCAGTAGTGCAATTCTTTTCTGCTCTGAGTGGCGGACAGATGATCAGAGGCTCAGATTGTTGGCAACTCTGCCGACGCTGTGTGACAAGGGGCTGTGGAAATAGTTTCCGGATGCCCAATTAGGCCAATCATCTCGCCCCTTTTTGGCCCCAGTATTGCCCACGATGACATGCCGCGAGCGAAGTCTTTGAGATTTGTCCCATTTCTTCATCGACTGCGAGATCCCCCATTGTTGGACCAGGGCCAGCCAATATGCCCATCGTAGTCGCTAGCAGCGATTCGTCCTGTCCCCATGGGACAAAGGAAATGACGTATCGTAGCTATTGAGAGTGCCGCCTAGACTTTACATCAACTCTGCAACCACTTGCGATATACTCCCAGCCATGCTTTCTGATCGTTCCACACATTGTACGAGTAAGAAGAGGTGTAGGCATTTGTGAAATCGGCCTTTTGGGGATCTTGATTCTTCACCCATGTCGGCGCCTGCATCTGATCGTCCAAGGACTTCAGAAATTTGAATTCTAGACGAAGGAAATTCGTCATCAAATTGTGCGAACGCTAAGAATCCAGGCCATCTCGACTGCTCCGAATGGCTGATAGATCCTAGTTGGGGGTCTTCCAGCCTTGTTGCAGCCAACATATGAGCTCAAAAGCTTCGGTAATATCAACTCAGTTTCACTGATGACATCCACTTCAGATGTACCGATGGAAAGGCCAGGAGGGTCTTTTCGCCCCAGTTCGCCTCCGTCTTTGATACCAACTGCTTCCCGCAGGGTCACAGCCAGGGGTCGAGTTTCTCACGCATGTGATACGTGTCGCGTACTGCGTATCAAATGCTCGGGGGGGAGTCCCTGTGGCAGGTGTAGGAAGGATGCAACGGAGTGCGTTTATGGCGAGCGAAAACGTGAAAGAAATAAGAAGTCTTGACCTATACCTCCTCCAAGTCCGAAATTTCACTAAGCCGATCAATAGTGACCTTGCCAGGAGCATTCAACGCATTGAGGAGCTCGAAACGAAAACTGACTTGCTCCAAAAGGAATTGGAGAATATTGCCACGAGTAGCAACCTGGATCCTAAAGAGTCCGCCAGTATCCGAGAGGTCCTCTTTAACGTTGGTGAACATTATGCCCTCTTGAGCCTAACTGATGATTATACATAGTGTGGGCCAAGTAATGATAAAGCAACGCCGTGGAGTCCAATTACACGAATCGATAATAGCTCTCGAGATCCTACTGGCTCGGAGGAGACTCCAGGAGGTGAGCATTATGTTGACTCCAGTGTAGGGTCGCCTGGTCGACAGGACTTGATAATGTACAGTATCGACCTACATGGCGATGGGAATGCTGGATTTATCGGTAAAATATCGGAGCTTTCTTGGATTGCACGAGCATGCTCCTACCTCGACCACCCCTCGAACCGAGGTGTTCCTAAAAACGAAGCCATGGACGAACATTATTCTGCAACACAATTCAACTATTATACGGACGATGACAACCTCCTAAGTATTGACGAAGACCATGTTGATGCCCTTCACTGGCCGGGAGATGTGACCGTCAAGATTCTGTCAGAGGGATTCTTTCACGCGCTCCACGGCATTTTCGACTCTTTCTCTCGAGAGCAGTTCTTGGAGGATTTGGACGACTTTCGGCGTGTTCCACACCCCCTTTCGTGGGATCAACGCAGATGGCTTGGAGTAGCGAATTTGATGTGGGCGATAGGATCCAAATGGATGAATCGATCTATGTTGAATGATGACCCCACAATCGAGAGCCATTTGGTATACTACGCTCGAGCCCGAGCTCTAGGGATTGACCACAGGATTATGCTCGATCATCCAGGGATCCAAGGGGTGAGATCGTTGGGCCTACTGTCCGTTTACCTATTCATAAATGGCTCAATCAATAGGTGCGCTTCAATCTCAAGTCGAATTCGGGTTTGCTAACGGAAGATAGAGCTTGGGTATTGGTGGGATTGGCCGTGAGAGCTGCAATGTGTGTGGGCCTACATCTCAAGGCTGCAGATGGAGTTCTCGAGAAGTCACAGCTTGATGAAAGAGCTCGTCTTTGGTACTCGCTCTACAGTCTCGAAGTAACTATGTCTGAGGTCTTCGGGAAGCCACCGTCACTTTCTCTTGGCTACACAACCGTCCCCATTGATGCCCTGGAAAGTGACATAGAAGAGGGGGTCCCAAATGTTTTAAATTCAAGTTCTGCCGACAGCAGAAGGCTCTGGCTAGATTTTCTACGTGCACGGAGGAATGTCACTCAGACAATGCGCGGCGGCCAGATCCCCTGGCAAAACTTTCAATTCATCGGCTACAATCCGCCTCGAAAACACCGGTCCTTTCGCGTACGACTTTCCCGGCTCAGCAATAACGTCATGACGAAACTTTATACACCGAACCAGAAGGTAACATGGGCGGAAACTCAAGAGAGAATTAGAGCACTCGAGGCTGAGCTCCTTGACTGGGAGCAAAGCCTACCCGAGGAGCTCAGCCTGCAGAGTGTTGTACCCTCAGCCGCAGATCCTCGAGCCAAAATCGATCTCGCAGCATACTACCATAGCATCAGGATGGTCTTATTCAGGCCTTGCCTGTGCCATATTCACATCCAAGACGAGTCCAGTGCCTCCAAAGAATTCAACTTCCGCAGCGCGAGCAATTGTGTTTATGCGGCGATATCACTAGTCACTATTTTCCCCGACGACCCAACACCACACGAAGCATACCAGCTACTTCCTTGGTCGACGCTCCTCCATTATCTGGGGCAAATCATGGCGGTTTTCATTCTCGAACTGTGCCTGAATATGGAACATTGTGGGGATTCAGCGGCGCAGCTGATACCGCACGTAACAAAGGCCATGTCCTATCTCTGGTGCCTCACCTCCGACTCCCTCTCAGCCTACAAAGCCTGGAGGATATATCGACGGATGCTTTCGGTTGTCAGCTCACGAGTCGACAATTTCGACATCACCGATATTCCCATCAATGCATGCGTTCCACAAACCTGGACATTGGCCGATGAGACGGCTCTGCGCAATATCCTACAATCCATAGGTGATCCCGGAATACATAATTGACGGCTTTCGAGGGGATCGGGATTTGACATAAATTCGTCGGCAAGTCAAGGCAATCCCGGACATAAACAGCGAGCTTGCTGCAACTCTTGAGCGCTCTAAGGTTTTAAAAATCTCTGTACGCCATAAAAACGGTCTATCCTTCATCTCTCACAAACCCTGAGGCTTCATACCAAGCCTATAATTTTATGGCGTATGCTCACCACCTTTCGATCGTTCTTGGGTGGGAAAAACGAGAAACCTTGGTTTCTCCTGATCTGATTTTGACGACTTATTGTTTGCGGTGGTCGTCCACGGCAACCTCTTGAAAGTCGGCGAATGCCAATCTCTCCATATCATCAGGAGTGAATCCGAGCCTTTTCGCACGCCGACGGAAGAAAATCCGCTTGGCCCATTTCCACGCCTCACAGCCTAGGAAGAAGAGCAACCCCTCGACAAAGACTATGCCCCACTCCCATGAGATCCCCGTATGCTTAAAAACGCTATGGTTAATGACCTGGGAAAGCAGACACATGTAATCAGTAATTGCTTTTCCTGAAAGCCACAGCTTCGACAAGATGAGAACTCACGGGAATATAAATAGTTGGGAAAATAGTAACGAAGCCAGCGATAATAGCCCAAAACAGGAATTGGTTGCGCCAGACATCATACATCCACTGCGTAAAATACCTGGTACTGTTGGGTTGCATGCGGAAGAAACTTCGGCGAGTGTCGACCATCTCCCAGGCTAGGAAAAGAGCAAACCAGGTCAGACTGACAAAAGTGGTCGCACGGGCTCTGAAAACGGTGTCGCACGCCTCGGAGTAAGAATCGTTACAGTCAACTCCAAGGTTTCCGTCCCCAAATCCATAAACAACAAGAAGGAATGATGATAGGCAGAGACTGGCCATCCATAGACCATATGCAAGCATGTCGAAGCAGACTTCCCACGTGAAGACACCCGCCTTAAGTGATACTGGAGGTCTCCCCAAGATATCAGGCGCGGCGATCTCCAGGCCTAGACCCATATCAGGCATACCGGAAGTAATCATAATTACCCAAAGGATTTGGACTGGCGCTAGAGGAAAGACCGACAAGCCAGAGCCGTCCTTAAATGCGAGACCGATGAGGAGGGTACAGGCTTGAGCGATGTTTTCCGCAAGCACATGTAGGACGAACTTTTGAATATTATCAAACATTCGGCGGCCCTCTTCGATGGCATTTAGGATGGAAGCGAAGTTGTCGTCGGTGAGAATAATGTCAGAAGCATCCTTGGCGACATCAGAGCCTCCCTGACCCATGGCAATCCCAATGTCGGCAATCTTCAAAGACGGAGAATCATTAACACCGTCGCCAGTCTAAATCTGTCAGGAGGTTTCACCACGAGAATCAAGAGTCACTTACCATCGCCATGAAAGCGCTTCGGCGGCGGAGAGCCTCGATCATTCGAACTTTCGTATTTGGTGCGCACCGAGCAATCACTAGTGGCAATGAAGGAAGTCTGTCAAGGTCGTCGTCGGATAAGCAGTCAAATTCTTTCGTAGTCATCACCATGTGTTGTACCGAACGCTGGGATATCTGGCCCATATCCGGCGGCAGGATACCGACTTGAGCGGCGATAGCCCGAGCTGTACCGGGATGATCGCCTGTCAACATGTGAACTTTGACGCCAGCACGGTGGCATCTCTTCACAGCACCTGCAGACTCCGGCCGAGGTGGATCATAAAGACCGATTAATCCACGAAATATGAGGTTGCGCTCAACTTCCTCTCGAGGAGGAGGCCCGTCTCGGCTTGCCCTTCGACCATTTCCGGCGTTGTACGGTCGACTCGCTAGTGCCAAAACTCTGAGACCCTGGCCTGCAAGGACTTCCATAATTTTCAGGATTTCGGTTTTCATTTGTTCGGTCAGTTCCACTGCATCCGGACTGTTCCATTTGATCTCTGTACAGGATTCAAGCACACGCTCAACCGCACCCTTAGTGTAAACCATCTGTTGCCTGGTTTGGAGATCTTCAAAAATGACTGACATCTTCTTCACATCTGAGTCGAACGAATATTCGCTAACTTCCTTGTACTGCCTGTTGGTTTCATCGAGAAACTTATTTCTATTAAAATCAAATCGAGAGGCGAAGACTTGAATTGCGATCTCCGTAGGGTCTCCCAGGGCAGTCCAAATACCTTCCTTGTTACGATGAACGCGAGCAAGATTAGCAAGAGATGCGACGAGGAGGAAGTCCGTCAACTCGGGGTTATTCTCGATGAGCTTCGAATAGTGCATTTCAGAGCCATCCTCACCACCTTCCTTGCCTCCGGCAGATGGCGGTGTCTCAGTGTGCATCAAGGCTCCAAGGGTGGGATTAAATGGTTCGCTTGAAGTGCCAACAGAGTATGTACCACGGGAAGGGATCCAACACTTCCTTGCGACCATTTTACCTTGGGTGAGAGTTCCCGTTTTGTCTGAGCAGATATCGGTAACGGCACCCAGTGCTTCGAGTGATTTAATATTTCGAACGATAACGTTCCGCTGAACCATTCTTTTGGTCCCAACGGCCATAGTTATGGTGAGAACCACGATCAGCGATGCTGGAATCATAGAGAGACCTGTTGCGACGGCATAAATAATGACCTCAGGTTCATTAGAGAAATCATTTGCGGCAAGGACAATAATAGCGCAGACAACTGCAATGCCGAATAGTAAGATTGCCAGCCGAGAGAGCTTCTTTTGTAAGGGTGTGCCCACATTAACTCCCAAAAATCGGCCTACCGCGTCGATAGAAGTAAGGCTCCACGATTCAACGTGCCGGAGAGGGTGTGCCGTCCCATCATCTCGTCGTTTAATGGGGCGCCTTTTTGAGCCACGTTGTCGGAGGGCGGCTGCAATAGATCCGATTTCCTGGCAAACCGTTAAAGAGTCGTTCAAATAAATTAGAGTGACGCGGATAGTGGCCATCAAATTGGGACTCACAGTGTACATGCCAGTTGCGAAGACTATGCCTCTTGCGCGACCTTTTGTGACGGTGGAAGAGCTGTAAGCGACATTTAATCGATCACCAGGCCCGGTGTCCTCGTCGAAGGTGGTCTCTTCGTCCTTGGCAACTGGCAATGATTCCCCAGTAAGAAGGGCCTCATCAGTCTCAAAGTTGATAGACTCGATCAACCTGGCAAGCATCAGGAACACGAAACCTCAGAAACGCCGGTATATTGCAGAGCGACTAACCTCAGATCAGCGGGGACGGTGTCGCCAACTTTAAGCTCAACAAGATCACCGATCGTGAGTTCGGCAGTGGGGATATTGACGGTGCTGCCGTCCCGAACGGCGTTTGCAGTTGGAGACGAAAGTGAACGCAGGGAGTCCATGGTCTTTTCGGCTTGGAACTCCTGGAAAAAGCCAACAACGATATTCAAGATAATGACCGCCGTGACAACGCCTCCTTCAATCCAGGACTTGATTGCGAATGAGACCACCATCGCCATGATCAGTACTAGCATCATAGCATTGGCAACTTGCCGCAAGAGAATCTGAAAGGGCTGGACACCTGGCCCGTCGTCCAGTTCGTTGCGACCATATTCCTCCAATCTCTGCCGTGCCTCTGCTGAAGTCAGACCGTTCTCGATATCAGCGTTGAGTTGTTGCACTAGATCGTGTCTCTCAAGAGCATGCGCCGGCCCAGTGAGGCGCTTGTTGCCCTGCCCAGACACGTGATTTTCCATGGATGCTGATATACCAGGTGAAGGTCGACTGAAGGACACGGCGAGGTGAGGAGCAAACTGCTAAGTTGATATACCATTGAATATCCCTTCTGGAGTCATTACCAGAACAGGCGACTGGCCACACATCCGGTTCGCAGCCTTGGCTGTGACACTGTTTCGCATGAGAACGGGACCCAGAGCCACTTGGCAGGTTGGCAAAGTCATGCCAAGCAGGCCCGCTACGCTAACAGTTGAGCCTCTACATGTCATGTCTCAGTAGCAGCCTGACACTCAAAGCCTTTGCGCAACGGCATTTGTCGGCCGTGTATCCCCAAGTTGTCGCTTCGTCACGTCGACGACGGCTTTCCTCACCACGGAACTTACTGGTTTCCTTTTGAGTGAGGGGCAGAGTTCGAAGGAGGGTAGAGTCGATAATGATATTCACGAACGCTCTTCCCGGGGACCTTGTTCTGTAGTCCCTCGATCATACCTCAACATGGAGCAATGGACTTGGCTTGGGGCTTTGAGTGGATAGGAAGGGAGGAAGGCTCAATTAGCCTCGCTCGACGCCAAACTTCAATTCTCCGTCTAACCGCTTCCCTCTTATTGGTGGCATAGATTTAAGCCAAGCTTCCCAGGGCGTTAGCCGAAACGCTAAGCATACGTCACAACGTGACATGAAAGAAAATACATACATTAGGTAGGAGAATTTGATAAGGGTGCTTGACAGTGCACCAATGTATCCTGGGCACTCAACTTATTATCCGGTGTGCTTTTGTTCGTGGCCGGCCCTGCCATCGACATCCTCCCGCGCCGATTGATCCGTCAATGTCAATGCTTGCAGAACCCATCGCTCTGCAATGCTCCTCAAGGGAGACCATGAACGAAGCTCCCTGAACGGTCGCCCACTACGGAAGAAAAAATCCCATCGCCGCTCGCCATGGGCATGCGACGAATGCCGCCTTCGAAAACGCAAATGCGACGGTGCCCAGCCCTGTGCGCCTTGCCAGACAGATTCGCTTGGTACGGATCAACCCCCCCCTTCTGAATTTGGTATTGGTGTGTTTTCTTCTTATGCTTATTTACATGCGAAGTTTGCCGATATCAATTCCGTCGGCCAGCGCCACCTCCAACGCAGAGAATTCGTATGCTGGAGGAACATCTTCAGGTCGCTCGCTCCTTCATACAAGACTTGCAGGCCAAAACCCCGTCAATTCCTGGTGCAGATTTTGAGACAGTCTTGAGAACGACCGACTTTACATTACCGGAAGCCCCATTAACAACCCCCGCCACGGTAAATGGGTCGACTCAACCCCGCCTCGCCAGCATGATGATAGGTTGGGACCGGATCATGAGGACTACCCCGTGGGCCACCAGCTTTTATGGTGCCTCGTCCGAAATCTCCTTCATCCTACGAACTCTTGAGCTGTTCCAGAGGCACGATGAAACTCTACACCCTGAAAGGTTTGCTGTGGTCGCTGATTTATTCAATCTCCCTGTGCCTACACGGATAGCCCTGGACCCATTGCCAACCACCCCGCTGCCATCGCGGAACACTGCCCTCCTATTGGTGGATTCCCTATTCAGTAGATGCCATCCGCTACTGACGTTCTTAGATGAGAAAGAACTCCTAGAGACGGTCGAACTGACTTATGAATTGGTGCCTTCTCCCACAGCAGCGGCGAATCGTTTTCTTCCCCTTCTCCACTTCGCTTTTTCATTGGGATACTTGTTCCAGTTGCAATACCATCGAGACAATGGTTGCAAGAGTGTCCTTGGAGAAGCGGCGAAACATTTTCGAGCAGGTCATGATCTGATGGATTTTACTTACAATAATGATTTGACGTCCCTCCAAAGCCTCCTCTGCGCGATTGTATTTCTATTCTCAACTTGTCGGGTCACTTCGGCCCATCCTCTTATTGGCATAGCTTGTTCTATGGTCCTTCGGCAGGGACTCCACTCCAGTGTTACCGAGAGCATCCACCTCTCTATACAAGAACACAAAGCCAGAACCTTGATTTTGGCCGCTGTTCTCAAGTTGGACATATATGCGAGCCTCATTCTGGGCCTCCCGCCTTTCATCCAGAGAGACATGGTAGATTTGTCACCTATCACGCACCTCATGTCTATGAGCGAGAAAGACCGTGACTTCGAAACGGCAATAAGCCTCAAACAGCTTAGCCTCCTCGACATAACATGGTCAAGCCGTAGAACGGTCTTTACGAAAGAGTACACCACCGACACAAATGCAGAGTCCATTGACATCAAACATTTTGAGGATGCCGAGAGAGATCTTCGCGAATGGAAGGAAAGTCTCTCACCGTTGCTGGCCCAGCTGGATGATAGTAAGAAACATACGATGTGAGTTTCCCCTGGAGCCTCTTTCAGTAGAAAGATTACCCTGAGGAGATGTTTTTTTGACTTATTTCAGCGCCAAGTATGAGCTCGAGATGAGCTACCAGTTTGCACAGATTGTCTTGTTCCGCCCGCTCCTACACTACCTACGAATCATGGCGGATGGAGGGAAAATTTCGTTGGCGCAGTCGCAGTATGCGCTCTCCTGCATCAAATTGGCCTCGACGACGATTCTACGGTCCGAAGTAATGATTAAACAGGGGGGTGTGGTTCACCCTGGTTCATGGATGACTGTGTACACCATTTTTCTATCTGTGATGTGTTTGATATTCCTCATTGCTGCCCACAATGGCACATCACAACCAAGTGAGGCTTGGCAAAGGGCTGCAGCCGGTATCAGGCTAATTGCGACCTGTAAATGCGTCGACAGCTGCTCTTCTGCAGGTCTGCGGGTCCTAAAGGTAAGCACATGTTTCTCTATCTGCGGGAGTCACACCTACAGATCTCGAGTAATCAGCTGGAGAGATATCTGCTAACGTTTCTGGTCTAATTTTTTCAAGATGGTCATCAGTGAACTCTCCCACACTGTCGATTTCGACATCGATCATATCGAATCTTCGGTGATCCGCCTCTGCCAAGGCGACGTCGACGATCAGCAGTCCATACAGCGACAGCTGCAGCAAGACTTGGCCATCCAAGCACCGGATCGCGAAGGACCCGTTTCTCCGGTTATCAGGACGCCACTGATGGAAAGAGTCGAAGGCGTCAATTTCGACCCGCAGAATGAGGCAGACAAGATGTTGGCACAGGCGGAAGAATTGCCGATGGAATTTGGGTTCAATGATTTACTGAATCTGGATTATTTGTTGGAAGCCCAAGAAGAAGGGCTCTCTGACCATTCTCCGTCTCACAGAGTCTAAGGAGCTTGGGCTTCAACAATGCGTCTGCACTTGGCCCAGGCCGGAGTCTACGAACATATCCGCTTCACAAGTATTCCTCCGAAGCCACGCTATTGGTCGCAGGTCTTGAACATAAGAAATCATTGTCGTCATGTGCCGAGATGAGCGGCGTGACGATATAAACATCACGTCCGTCATCATGTAAAGAGAATGCCCACATCAAATCTTGTGGCTGTCCATTCACTGAGCGTGCAACAGCGTCCTTCTCAAGGAAGCTCGAACACAATGTTGCAAGTCCGGATTGGAGTCGACCACGTCGTCACCTTCCAAGGAGACAAAGTCAACTGAGTTGTACAACGGTACTATATCATCCTCGCCTCTTCCCCGGGGTGATTTGCGGCCGTGTTCTGCGCCATACTCTGAAACCCATCGCTGGGAATGAAATGGTGCTACCACGACATATCCTGAGAAGATATGCTGCTTCAGGAGATGGATGAACGAGCGAGTGATTCTCTGGTAAACAGATAATAGATTTCTGTTCGGTTCCAACAATTAATAGCGAGTTCGAAAATCTGTTTGGGAATGGGCAACGCTTCGCTACTCATGTGCTTACCTACAGAGGGTTGAAGCCAAGGAGAGGCCCGGTTGAATGTGTAACTGTTGAAAGATGCCTTGCTGGTTGTGCATGCATTGTCCTTTGCTGAAGATATCCATCTGGGCATTCAGACGCCGTGATGGCTTCCTGAGAGCCGGCATGTCCACGTAGCGGCTTTTACTTAGGCTTCAGAAAGAAAGATGATCGATTTGGATGGAGAGCAAAAAAATATTTCAGAGGTAGTGTATTCAACTTTCTACTCTGAGGTCTGCCAGATACATTCCCTTATAATGCAAGTTGCAAATAAAGGGGTGTGGCAGGTGTGTATCTGCCAGGCTTCAATAACAAGTGCACCTACAAGCGATCATGGCCCATGGGCAAGCCGACGTGGTCGAGGATATGACGCACCGATTCCAATTTGCTGTTCCAAACAAAGACTTGCTGCGATACGCGATTCCACGTTGTTATTGTTGTTGTTTGTTGGAGGCGCTGCTGGCAAGTGTTTCATCACGACCAGCGAGCACGGTTCAGGGGCTCCTCCCATTGGTGCATCCCACAACCACCAGATTCACGGGTGAATTTCGTTGGTGACAACGAAGCCTGCCGCTGCTGCCTAGGTAAATATGCTGGATACCAAGATCCAATTGAACGTTAGGGTCGTTGTAGTTTGCAGGTAATTTCATAGTCGGAAGAGGAGACCGAAGTGATGCCCTTGAACGCTTTTTGGGGTCATGTTCGTCGGGGTTTTGCTATTAACTAAACTGATGGGCCAGAAGCAATAGGAGTATCAGTATCTGTAACATTTGGAACAGCTTTGTCGATCCATCAGCGTTCTGCCGCATTTCGCGCGTCAAAGGCCGATGCTCTTCTGCTTTGCGGCTGGAATATAACAGGATTTGAAACAAACCTAGGTTAGGCAGGTACTCGTTAGCCACGTTCGTTGTGACATTTAGGTTGGATCTACTTACATATCCCGCTGAGGTAAGTGGCTGGGGGACGCTCAACCTTACTCCCTTGGGTTACGGGTAGGGACCTTTGTAGTAATTATTATTCATTAGTATATAACTAATTGGTCACCAGTTAAGTATTCAGCACCCATGTCCCAGTCCGGGTGCCAATAAGTACGGAACACCCAGGGCAGGGAGCGCAGATACCCCTTACTCCCTGTATCCATTGCTCATTCCACGACGCGGAGACTACTTCAACTGTGTTGACTATATGGAGTACTCCGTACGAGGAGACAGGGAATAGGTTCCTTGCTATTTGGGTTGCGAATAGTGCGAAACAACATCCTCCAGTGAAACGAGGGGCATAGCTCATGTTTTAAGGTGGAAAAAATGAACAGCATTGCACTCCGGTGTGTTCTGACACGTCGCATCAAGGTCGGTGGCATTGAGTACCTAAACTTATAGGTCTACATCGTACTAGATGGTCAGCAGCAACTATGATCTGACAAGCCGAATCCCACCATATTGCTGACTCAGATGATTCACGGCATCTCAACCATTCATTCCTCCTACCGACTAAATGGCTGGCTATTCCCCTCCTTGGAGCGCGCACACACAAAGCTCCCCAGGTCTCAGTTCGTTCTGAAGTCCAATGGACCCTGGGCATGTCTCAACTTTGCACCGAAGAACTGCAGGAAGATAACAATGAGGAATGCTCCTCCCATGATGCCGGTTTGAATTCCATATTCCGTCTGGGTGCCGGCCTTGGCTGCCCAGTTGAGTTGGATGTATCCAACGATAAAGCCACCTGGTGTCGGACGTGTCAGTATGATCTCCCAAGAACCGCGGAAGGAAGCCACTTACCAAGCGTGCGTGAAAAATTGATCCAAGCTGCACACTCACCACCCGCTTCCGGATACGAATCGAGAAGATAAGCGCCGACCGCGGTCGTGGTCACAATGGTTGCAAAGTTGTGCATCGCCCATCCGACCGCAAGAACCCAGTAGGACCAGGTACGAGGATTGTGAAGTGTGACGCCGATCAGATTGTATCCGATTATCTTCAACGGTAAGATCAGATACAAGATGATCAAACGATTTTCAGGCTCTAGGCGCCCGCCATGGTATCTAGCGTAGAGTTTTCCGATCCAATCGAACAAGAAATGCCCGACCACGAGTCCAAGGACCGCGCCAACAACTGGTGCTGTGTAAATAGCTGCCAGGTTGCGGAAGCTGAAGTTGTATGCCGGAACGATCAGGACAGAGATGGTGGTGTTATTGGCGATGGTCCATGGAACTAGACATAGTTAGCAGAGTCCAAAACAGACCCATGAAGACATGGACCTACAGTCGAAGAAATAAAAGAAGCAGATCAAGAACACTGGCAATTTGAAGATGGTGTATGCCAGGCGGCTTCCGGCCTCCCAAAATGTGTTCGTGGTATAGTGAGTTCGAGCTTGTTCAATGCCCACGACTCTGAGCAAACGATTCTTGCGAGGAGGGATCTGTTCCTTGGGGAGGTGACGTGGGTAGAAAGTCTCATCTCCGAAAAGGATGATCAAAGCAACTCCCAAGGCAATGAATCCGAAATTCAACCACATTCCGGTCCTCCACGAATCAACGCTAATAATTGCGGCCATGAATTGGGGACCTAGGAAAGGTGACAGGATGATTGCCGTGGACCAGATGTTGATTTTCCGAGGACGCTGGTGGAAAAAGAAGACATCATTTATCCAACAGAGTCCACTTGCAGCGCCTGCAACGCAGAACGTGCCGTTCAAGATTCTAGATGCCATGTATGACTCAAAGCTTCTGGCTGCTGCCGACCAAGCTGCGGTGCCGGCAGATAGACAGCTGAACCAGAATAGCACGGGCAGACGACCGAAATAAGCGCCGAGCCATACTGTCGCAAGACCACCTATTCCAAGCATAAACGTATTTCTATTGGGACGTCAGCGTTGGCTAGATCCGGACTGAATTCGACGACAACTTACCCAGCGGTGGCGTGATTGACTTCATTCGGGGTAATCCCCCATTCTATAGATTGGGGGATGAGAGCACTAGCGCCTGTGGCAGCAGAGTAATCTGCAGTGCAAGCATTGACGGCGAGAACAAGCAGGATAAGTGCCTTCTTCACGGGACTCCAGTTGTAGGGGTCTTCGAGACTTTCGGTTGGCTGGGGGATTAAGACGACACCTTTCTTGGACTTCTTCAAGATCACGTCTGGAGCGAGGCCGAGTTTCTCTCGAAGTTGATCCTCATCGAGGACATAGCCTTGAGTCTCACCCACACGCTCAAGATCAATGTTGGCAACGTGAGGAGCTGCCTTCTCTCCTTCCACCACCTCTGCACTGGAGACGGAGTTTGCAGTAGGGGTTGGGGGTTTGAGGTCATTGTTGTCCCCGTGTGGGGCCTCGGTCGCCATTTTTGTTTGCCGTGGGTGTGACTATAGAAACAAACGAAGAGTATCAGAGGAGAGCAAGGAAACTGGAAGGATCCAAGGAGGAAAGTACGGAGTACAGAGTACTCAACCAAAGAAAAGGGCAACCTATGGAAGGAGAAGTAACAACAGAGGAGGGAAAGGGGGCGCCATTCAATTAATATATCGAAGAGTCGCTCGCCCTGCAAGAATTTCTATTAGAACTCGACAAAAAGCCCAGTGTTCCTTCGACGAGCCCTATTCTGAGTTCAAGAGGAACCCGGATCTAGGATCTAGGTGGGCCTGAGACGACCCAGGGGAGCAAGTCTCCCGTGGTTGACGAATAGCCATCGTGGTTCTGGTTGCGCGACTTCAGTGTGAAAGATGCATGCTCTCGGTTTGGAACCAGACGACCAAAGGTGATTCGCGAAAGGACATACTCCAGAAATGGATCGGGTGGGTCGGCTGGGGCGTGGCGATCTCTCGTTCAATCAAAAACCAAATCCCCATTTAAGAGGCTGACAAGGGGAGTGATTGACAGTTGACTTGAGTTAACTTTTCGACCAAACTTGTCAAACCCGGGGTCATGCTTACCTCTGCCGTTTGAGTACTCCGTACAGAGGACTTGCGACTAACGAGTTGTACCTAGGCTTCAGAAAGGATACCAATCAGGGGCACTTTCGTGGCGCAAATTCAAAGGATTGATTCGACGGATACGGGAACACAGCAAGGCCCCTTGAAGGGACAATGACCAAAGATGACCCTCAAGCTACCGAGAGTGGCGTAGTTGGTCTTTACGGGTCGGGCATCGGACAAGGCTAACGTGTCGCTAAACCCGGCGCATGGACAGGGAAGGGCGGGATCCATCAGGCTGCGCTGAGCTGACCGCGTCTGTAGGTTGAATCCACGGACTTTTTGAAAGGATTTTCCAGTGGCTGGGCAGCAAACAACAGTTGCGGTGTGTGGGAGGACGGAGTATGGAGTACCTCGTATCCAAGTAAGACGGGTGGCAGGACTCTACGTGTCCAGCAAGTTTGCTGTGCGCAACAACACGAGGGCGAGTGTGATGATAGTCGTCTGAAACACATCACGCCCTGGGGGCGCGATGGCTTGACTGGCGACTTGACCGGGGGCTGAAAGAATGAGTGATGGTAATCTTACATCCGAGTGTGTGCGCCAAGCTTACCTAATTGTCAGGTACCTCGGTGCCTGGTAGGGACAGCGAACACTCCGTACGGAGCACTGGTAGGACGACAGCTGTGCTCGGAATTCCCCACTCCGTCCAACAGTTGTGGTGTCTGGGAACGGGGTGCTAAGTTCGCCAACAGGGTTTGTGCTTGAAGGAGAGGATGAAAGCCTCGCACTTGAAGCCCCCATGGCACGGAGAACGGAGAACAGAGTACGGAGTACGGAGTACTGGTATGTAGCCACCTGTGAGTCGTGGATGGCCAGGCTCTTTTCTCCTGGGTCCTTGGGTGCCCCGCGCCAACTAAACAAGCTTCAGGTACAAGCTCTTTAGCCATCTTAAGGGCCTCGGGGCTTGATGTTGGGCCCCAGGCCCCAGGCCCGCGGACAGGCGCTATCCCTGGAGTGGTAGTTGGCTTCCCCCACAATTTAGTTTCTCCTCGACACCTTCTGGCCAGCTGACTCAACTTCAACTTTCTTCTTCAACCCCAGACTCCTCCGTATCTCTGGCGCAAAATGTGGCTACATGCAAGATCTCGAGCCATCGACTTCTTAGATCCTCACTGCTCGGTCCAATGGGAATGCACAATCAAGAGGGCTCCCTCGTGACCACGCAGCCAAGGGTAGGGTCGGTGCTTCAAGCGATACTCCATCTTCCCCAAACCCCAGACTTGTTCCCAAATCGAGTTGTTGGCTCTATCAACCCGATCAACTCAATGGAGCAAGTCCCCCATCTCGCCTTGGGAAATCATTTCAGCTATAGTACTACAAAGGGGACAGCTGCAATTTCTCCAGCGTGAATTGATAATCATGCATCGGACAGGTACCTTGTGCCCACCAAACCCTCTTCCATATCTTCCTCGTGTCGCATCCGATTTTGCAACCACCGATCATTGCGTCAGGTATTGCCCTGCCAGCAATAGAACCGAATCAAGTACTATGGTGAGGGCCGCCAGGTTCACGGATGCGATCATATGCATCACATCGACCGCTTCACAGCCTTGGCAAAGTGCCTTGGTGTTTATTCTAATCATGTCTAGAAAATCTATCGCCACGGTTTAAAATATGAGTTGCCTGAAACGGTTGTTTAGCAAATCGAGATATCGAAAACCTGCACTTGCCGGCCGGCTATGGTATTCCATGAATCCCTAGCGAGCCGTGCTCTATCCGATCATGTACTAGGCTACCACGGCCCATTCGGCAACCCAGATTTCGAAGACCTTACAGCTCGTTCTGGCACTCGACAACATTTCTAGAGATGCGATCCGGGCCCAGAAGAGCGACCTGGAGAAGCCCTGTCAGTGCGTCGCAACGACCATCACCTTGCATTGTCATGGTAGGTGCTCTGTGCGAGGGACTCCCGATATCTCCCCCGATCGATTGGACTCGGGTCAGACAGAAGCACAACTCACCGAATCATCTATGGTACCCAGAGAACATGTTCGCTTCCGTGCACAATGCCAGATGAGGTGTGCTTGCCCCCTACTATACCACGGCATGGGCAACACGGCATTCTCTTCCACGCAACCCTGCTCCAATTCAGGGTCTCACCAGATCAATCAGTGATCAGTGATAGCAGGTAGGCTGACGAGTTACACACAGTCATGTATGTATGGGACCTCCGTTCCGCTCCTTGGTGGACGCAAGTAGACAAACGGATAGATAGGGTGTGAAACAGCTCTTTCCAAGAAAGTCGTTCCATCACCCTGGCTGTTTATAACTCACAGTTCCACGGTTGCGGAGAGGATTGACTCAACCCGCACTTTTTCCACGAAAAACTCAACCCAACTGCGACACCTCTTGGTCGGTGCGTATGTATTCACGCCTCCAATCGAAGACCTAGCCTTCTACCCAAAAGGTACAACCACTACAGGATTACAGCGGCATCCCCGTGGGATTTGGCAATAACGAATAATAATAATAATAAAAAAGGAGGTAAAAGAAATTACCCCCTCGCCCATTCGCTTCCCATAAGGGTCTGAGCACCATGGATTCGTATCTGGATCCTATCTAATAACCAGTGCAGACTTGTGAGCTTAATAATATAAAGATATAATATCAGCAGATCTTCCGAACTATTTATTTAGGCCACGTACTTAAAATCTTTTTAAGAGATTATATTATGTCGATCGTTCTAAATCTTTCTTTACTGTATTGAATACAACAGGTCCACATCCCGTAGACACACACGCGGTGACTCACCCATTCCCCCATCCCCAAGATATCGAAGATCTCAAAAAATGAATAAAATGATTTTCCCACCGCCTCACAAGCATATCGACCTAGCTCGGCCGTGCCACGTATCCTATCCTATCCGCACTCACGCACCAAAAGCATCGCCCACTGTCCTCTTCATGCGCTCTCGAATCTCCTCTTCGGTGTACCTATCGGCGTCGGTGCGTCCTCCCGCGCCGAGGCTTCTGAACGACCACATCCTGCTTCGTTGGGTTTTGAGTGCGGGATTCAGGGGCGAGGAGGCTGCGCTAGAGGCCGAGGCGGGGGCAGAGGTGTTGCGTTGATGCTGATGCTGATTGCGCTGCGTTGATGCCGATGCCGAGCCACTGTCAAGGCTGCTCATCGAAGTCGAGCTGCTGTAGTTCGTCATGTTGCCGGAGCTGTCGGAGGAGGATTGGCGTGAGTGCACGCTTAGGGCGGGGAGCACGATGAATTTGTGGTCGGGCTCTTCGTGAAGCCTGGCGCTCTCGCCGGCAATGGGCGAGATGGGTGATACAGCTTCAGTAGCTGAGTTCGGCTGCGGGTTTTCGCTTTGTCGTGATGATTGTGGCTGTTGAGTTGGGCCCGCGCTAGATTGAGCATGTTGTGCTTCATCTGGTAAGTAGAGTTTAGGGATAGATGGCAAAGGTGGAGGTGGAGAATCGTTGGGCTGCTGACGAGAAGGGCGGCGATATGACAGCGACAGCATAGACTTCTCGTCGAGCGGGCTCAGTGCGCCTGACATTTTATAATCGTGATAAGCTGGGTACCTTGCGTTTGGAAACGACTGGCGAGCTAGGCCTGATCGTTGTTGATTTCTTAATGCTGGCCAACTCGGGATGGGGCCTGTGCTCTCTAGAGCGTTGGATAGTGTCATGAAGTCCCAGGCTTGGTTCTTGTAGACTGAGGCGGCGCCTTCTGAACTAGGGGATTGATCTGGTGATAGGGTGTTCAGCAGACGTTCGGACTCTGTCGCAAGCTCGACGAAAGAGGTCGAGGGTGACTCTGCGATACTGGGTGCCGGTGAAGGCTCCGGAATGGCAAATGGCCCAATCTTCATGGCACTTTCCGCAGTGATCCCGACAACATCCTGGTTGCTCTCGACATCCTCCAGCAGGAGGCGTCTGTTGGCTGAGATCATGTTCCGACGCCGTTCCAGTAGAAATTCAAACCAGGCGCGGTCCGTAGTCACAGTAGCGGCCAGACCTCGAAGCTCTTTCTCGTATCTTGTTTCTATCTCTGCCAGTTTCCTTTCAGAAGCCTGCTTGAGAACGTTCAGCTCAATTGCGGCGTTCTGCCGCAAGGCTTCGAGTTGGGATCTGAATCGGTTGTTGATGGCCTCCAACTTTTGTTCCCGTTGCTTGGTGAGTTCGTCTCGCAGACGTTGCTCTCGCAGTTCTTTGTTGGGTTTGCCCTGGAGATGGAGTTGGATCTGGAGAAACATCTCGTCTTCAGCCTGTTCCTGTTCTTTCTGAAATGCCGTCAATTCCGACTTCTGCTTTTCGCCGATGCTCTCTGTTCTCTTCTTGATATTGGCTTCCATTTTGGCCACCAGATCTATATTGCTTTCTTGTTGTTTAGTGGTCTCCTCCTCATGTGCTGTTTTTTGGGCCTGCTCTGCCAACAGGTGCTTGCTATCTAGTGCTTGTTGCTGCGACCGCATTAGCTCACCAAATGCCCTCTGCAATTCTTCTATTTGTTCGTCAACCGAGATTCGAAGAACACGGCGATACTCTTTCTCTTCTGCTTCTTTCTCTAGCCTCTTTCGCTCCTCCTCTTCTAATCTTTGCTGTTCCAGTCGCCGCAGTTCCTCCTCTTCCTTACGCCTCTCGGCTCTAAGCCTCTCTGCCTCTCGTTCTCTCTCCTCTGCTTCTTGTCGTTCCATTGCTTCGACCTCGGCAATGGCTCGTGCAATTTCTTCAGCTTCTGCAGCTGCGAAAGCGTCTCTCAATTCCATCTCACGCCGTCGTTCTGCATTTCGCTGCGTTCCCTCGTAGTCAGTGCACTTGCACGTCTTCCATTTTGAGCCACAGTAATAGCAAAACTGAGAGCCACATCTGCATGCCATATGTCGGCATCCTTCGGTACGCTGCAGATATTAGACAAGTGAAAGCAGATGGAGATGACTAACATACCTCGACCAATGCGCGACATTTGAAGCAGCGCCGCCATCCCTCCATCTCGGCCAGAGACAAAGTGGCTTCGAGGCCGTAATCTTCTGGGCATTCATCTGAGCGCCGGTGAGCGATACCACGGCATGTATAACAAATTTTAGTTGAGCAGTGCGAGCATCGGTGGGAGGAATTCATAAAGCGTGAGGTTCGTCTGGGTGGTATCCACTTCAAGCACTTGGTGTTAGGGCAGTACCATCTATCCTCGGCTGGCACAGCGTATTCTGCAGCCTTCTCTTTGTAGACCTCTCTTTGCTTCTTGTTCAGAGGCAGTAGAACAGTTTGTAAGGGGATCTCAGTGAGACAGCATCTTGGTGGAAAGCTGGATTCGGTCTTGAGGGCCGTTAAAACTAGCTCCTTCAAACAAGGCTTACAATATGGGTGGTTGCAAGGTAGCGTTGGCGTCTCCGCGGCCGCAAAGCTCTCGAAGCAGCTAACGCATTCGACCAGGGATTCCTCACGGATTGAACCCTGAGTCGTATTATCCTTATCCCCCCTCAGCTTGAAGGTTGTTATCAGATCGAGTGTAGAAGCAAGCAAGCCTTGACTGAGGCTGTAGTGATGCCCATTCAGTCGCCGCTTCTGCAGTGCTGCATGTCTTTCCACTGTCCGAGACGGCGAGGATGTAAGCGAGCTCGCGACATCCTCGCTTTCGGTGAAGTCTGGAAGCAGATTTTTGGCAGTAGTAGTATCGTTTCCTGCATCGCACTCAGTGGTTTTCGATTTGTTGACGTCCTCTTCAGCCTTGTCCTGTGCCTCAGTCGTGGAGGGCGGTGGAAGCTGTACCAATGACCAGGCGACAATCTGCTTGAGTTTGTCCGGCGACTCGCCGTCATCTGGAACACTTTGTAGTTCAACAGGTATTTTTGCCCGGCACCAGTCGTGTGTAGCTTGCAGTTTGTTTCCTGTTTTGAAGGCCTCCCAAGGCTGAGGGGTAAAACGGTCCTCAGGCCGCACAGTTTTAGTATTTTCGTCCGACATTGATGGTTATACGAAGAAGGTCAATGGGAGTACTATCAAAGAAGTCAAAACAAATAAGAGCTCATGAAACGTTAAAGAAGAAGATAGGCACGGATTATGACATTCTGCTCATGGAGGTATTGGGCATTTGGAGAAAGCTCGGCAGGCAGTTGCATGTGACACTGCCTCGAACTAGGGACACAAAGTTGCAAACGCACAGTCGGGAATTGACTAAGGAGGTACGAGAATTTCGTCCCACACCCAGCAAGGAGTATCCCATGTCCTTGGATGACTGTTGTAGCATGCCCAGAGCCCAGTGACTGATCCGCAAATATGCCTAGCACGGCGGAGTTGTGGCATTGTGATACTTGTAGCCTGATTCTTGAAGTCAATAAGAGGGATATAAGGAGTCGGCGTGAGTCCACGGCTCGTCTTCCTGATTCCCCCCATGTGCCATCATAGCAACGAAAGGACTAGTATGTCACCTCGTGATTGACGCCTTGCTCGGCTGTGCAATCGGAGTCAGCCTCATCCAGTCCTGTTAGAAAGAATGAATAGCCTGTGCCGAAGGCTTAAACCAGCATTCACTAGTGGACAGTGCTAGTGTCAAAAGCAAGACGGCATTGGCCCTCACAAGGCTGATACAAAGCAAGGAAACGAGTTGAACGAGTCAAAAACTCCTTACCTGACACTGATATCTAGCTCTAACCTCTAAGCTTGGAATAGGCGGCCAGTCTTCCCACAAGGCAGACTTGCCAAGCCTCAATCGACCGGGGATTGCCGAAACACTGTTTCTATTGGGCGATATGAATCACGTGGGGATATTCAAAGTGGCAGGACGAGGTCGTCCTGCTTCTAAGCTTCAACAGGCTGTTGAAAAGGTTAGTCCAGCGATGCCTTGCGAACTCCTGAGTTCATAAATTGTGGTATCATCGCCATGACGTCCTTCTGACTCAAAATTCGGATATTGTCCAGTTCATTAGTACGGAGCAAAGTGGCCGGGGCAGAAAGTGGAATGAGGAGTGAAATCAATTTTGAAATGTTTTCATTGCGTCCCTCTGCCTAGACTGTGCAAAAGAACTCCGTAGATAGGGCACACGCCTTCTCGAACCGCCATCTGACTCAGGCTTTCCATCCCCCAGTGCAAATGCTTTTTGAGGGTAGAGGTAGTGTGGTGTGGCCTCCTTTATATGGAGACTCACCTTTTGTCTGGCACGATATGTGATTTTTCACATCCTTTGAACACACACCACGTAAACTGTGGAGCAGGGGAAAGTCTATTCATCATCAGATTCTTCGTCACCCTCCACAGCCGTCTGGGCAATTCGGTCCAAGTCACGCTGTCCGGCCTGGGTGATTCTTCGTCCGCCCTTTCCGCTTCCTGCGTCCTCGTCATCCTCGAGCTTCTCAACGATACCCAATTTCTCTAGTGCTTGCACGACTTTGCGGTCGACTGCGCCGGAGGCGTCAACATGGTGCGAGGGCCTTGAGCCGCGGTTCTTGGTGCTACCATGGACCTTTCGTAGACGGCCAACACCAACGGATTTTCGGAGGTAGATGTGTCGGGCAACGGCGGCAGCTCTTACGTAGAACCAGTCGGGAGATTGTGGGGGGAGTTCGTTGGAGTGGGAAGTCTTGACAGTGTCGACCCAGCCTGTAAATACGGGTTAGCGGGTAAGTCTTCGATGTCTTGTGCGCACAAAATTCGAGGTAGTCGAGAAAATATGAAAGCGTGGGTATTCAGGAAAGGCCAGCAGGAAACTGTGTCGAGAGTTTGAGGGTAGCTGACCTGGGATTTGGAGTTTGCCCTGTCTCTTCAGGAAATCTGCGTATGCTATGATGAATTTTTGCGCCTAAATAATACCATAATGTCAGCGAAGTCCTCCATATTGTGGTATATCGCAATCTTCGATCTTAGATTCTCAATCTGTGTAGAGCTGGTGTATGCATGCGGGTAGGGAATTTTGCGATGTTTGTGTGGGAATTTTGAGGCATGGTTCGCACTCACATCGACATCTCGAACGGTGACACCACCCATGATTGCGACAGTAGAGACTAGACGGTCTCGCAATCAAATATGTGGTCGGAATATAGGGTTGATGGGAAATCGTGAAAGGTGTATGTCTTCCAAGAGAATCGCAGTGTGGGCGAAAAATGCCTAGCGAATAATCTATTCTGGGTTAGTATAGCAATATCTTGGCATATTTGCACTGCCGTGGGCCATTGATGTTTGGTGGCATCAGTCTGCCCTAAGCCCCCCTCAAGGGTTTCCGTTTATCTGGGTAACTACAGCCAACCGGTCAACACCTACGGAGTATACTATTGCAACGAAGGAGTGACTTCTCTACTCTTCTTGATCTGTGGTTTTTAGGACTCACGCAAAGCACTGTCAATCACACGCTCTTCCGTTTCTCCATGCGATCTCTCATCCCCCTCTTGTCCCGCTGGCAGCAACTAGTTTCACTAGTTCGCGATTCGTTGAGAACGTAAAAGCCGCCATCGTGCGTCAAATTGATTCATTGTTCTCGCAATTATTTCACGAGTTGTTCTATCTGATGATTTCCATGCTGCTCCGCTCACAGGGCACTGAAATCGAAATGTATTTCTTGCCTCTAATCGGCTCCGTCTTGGCCAAGCACAACACAACCTCCGGCATCGTATCGCTAGAAGACAGGATGGAGATGTGACTCTGCATAGTTTATACAACACTTTCGTCGACTTGCTTCAGTTTGGTGACCATGAGCTGAACGGAATTCCGTGAAATTCGTTCGAGAGAATTCTTTTCACCCAGCGATCGTACATCTGTACCCAGCCACGTGCTTCAATCGTCCTGAATCACCTCATAATCTCATTCCATATCAGTGCTTTCAATTCTTCTTTGCTCAACTGATCTTTGTTTCGATCGAAGTCGAAAAACTCCTCGGGAATGGGATCAGCTGTTGGCTCATCATCCGGATCGTGGTAGGGTTCAAGGTAAGGGTGTTTCAAGGCCTCCTCCACAGTGATACGCTTGACTGGATTGAATGCGAGAAGTTTCTCGAGAAGATCTAGTGCCAGATCGGAAGTCTTTGGGAAAAGTGCTTTCAGGGGGATCTTCTTCTTGAAAGGAAGAGAGCGAATATACTCGCGGGCACGACGGGATTTGATACCGTAGTAGTCTTCCATGGTAGGTGTCCCAAGAACGTCGAGAATCAAGGTAAGTTGATGGTGATCTAAGTTCAAGTCAGATATGCTTGGAAATGCCGGTTGCAGTGGTACTCACAGTCTTTACCAGGGAATAGAGGCTTGCCGCTCAACATTTCTGCGAGAATGCAGCCCACACTCCAGACGTCGATGGCTTTGGTGTATTCCTTGAAGGTCAACATGATCTCTGGGGCACGATACCATCTTGTGGCGACATATTCGGTCATGAAACCAGAATTATCATCTGTGGAAGCGGCTGACCGAGCAAGACCAAAATCGCAGACTTTGAGATCACAATTGGCGTTCAGAAGCAGATTGGAAGGTTTCAAATCTCGGTGTAGAACATTTGCTGAATGCATAGCCTTTAGCGCTCGGAGGGTCTGGTAAATGAAGTATTGGCAATGGTCGTCTGAGAGATCTTGTGTTCTTATAACACGATGCATATCGGTTTCCATCAATTCCTGTAACCGGCGGATCAGTTCCCCGGCCTAGTTGCGCGTCTAGCTTGACTTACTTGGATGAGATAGACTTCTGTGAAGGTTTCGTAATTTCGTGGCTTTTGAATGTCAAGAATTGAGATTATGTTTTCGTGATTGAAATATCGTAGCAGCTTCATTTCTCGTAATGTGCGCAAGCAAAACATAGAGTGGTCGAAGGGGGTGATTTTCTTGATGGCAACCTTCTGGCCTGAGGGTTTGTGTAAAGCAGAACTGTGTAGTCAAGGTTAACGTTGTCCAAGATGTCGCAAAAGATGTCTTACCAAACAACTCCGTACGCGCCCTCACCGATAACATCTTGAATGTCATACTGATCCGATACATTGAATGAAATCTTCCTCGAGCCTCCAGCTTGAGATGCTCCTTGTTGAGCCATAGTGCGGGCAGATTGCACGTATCAAGCAGTCTTGTGCGAGTTCCAAGTCCACGATACAGGTGACCAACTGGGCGGTTTGAAGTTCACGGGCTCTGGAATATCCAACAAGTTGAGTGATTCCAGTACAATGTAATCACACTGAGGAATTGAGGCAGAGGTCGAGGCCACTGAAGGTCAGGGTGTCGATGAATGTGTTGGCAGTGAATTTGAGCAAACTTCGTTTCTCTTGAATCTGCGCTTGGTAAGGCGAGCGGTGGGCAAAACTCGAAGGCTTAAGGGTGATCGGGCCTCGCTAATGGCTGTAAATGGATGGCCTGGGTGGGTTGGGAATTTGGAGAGAGATTTAGGAGGTAAGAGGAATCAGGAATTCTGTCCAATGACTGAGATTTAGATTAGTGTCAGGATGTTTGCAGACGGTTGCATTCTTTGTCTTGGTTGTGACAAGAAATTACAAGAGCCTTACATGAATAAAGCTGCCCCTTTGCTCGCCTGCGAGTTGTAATGGAACTGAGAGGCGGTAAGAGAGGAGAATGGCAGACAAAGAATAGTATTCTGGCCCACTGAAGGGAGCTGTATCGCAGGTGCAAGTGCAAGTGCGGTGTCGATCGAGGGGCCGTTGTTGGCAGTGGTGATGCTGGCAGTACGGAGTACTGGTACTTTAGTAGATGCAAGTTGGTGGGGTAATTATTGACTGCGCAGTTGCGGACGGATGAAGGCTGTAGGCTGCAGGCAGCGGGAAGCTCAGCTAGATAAGCGATCTGGGGAATGGAGGAGTTGACGGAGTACTCGAAGATCAACAATGAGGTCGGTAGAGGCGAGCTCTAAGTACTAAGTAGTAAGAAGTAGTAAGAAGTATTTAGTCCTCTGCTACGAGGAGTATGAGGATGTAGTCCCAGTGGCCGCGGTAGCGGCTGGTAGTAAGTTAGTGATTGTAGGAGGAGTACTCGGCCCTACTCTTGACAGCAAAGGAATGGATGAAATGAGGGAACGAGAAAGAGAGAGGGTGTACGAATACAGATACAGCAGCCACGCAGGAAGGCCGTAGGATGCCAATTATCAGAACTTCACATTGTGGCAGAGGTGATATGGAGATCCATGGAGCATGCCTGACGCGGGCGTTTGGCTGGATAGGCGCTGTTCGGTGGAGCTAGCAGGGCCTAGGGAGGCTAGGGGCAGGCCTATCCACCACCTATCCTGGACAACCCACCACCTGGACAGTCCAAGGCCACGCTAAACGGGTCCTGGCCGCGCCCCCTTGCTCTATCCAGGCAGGCCCGACCACCATGCGGCCACTGTCTCAACTCCAGAACACCCTTCTACAGGTCGGATCAGTGTTTCATCTTCTCGTGTCGCAGACCAACACCACCGAAATAGCTCAAGGACCTTCGACCCTACTGAGTACGGAGTACTTCGTACACAGACGGAACACCTTGAACAAAGTACGGAGTAATACCCTCTTCGACTCAGCCTTCCTTTCCTGTCCAGAATGGATACATGTTCCTGCTGACTGAGTCAGTGCTCGTACCTGCGAGCGTGTCAAGAGTCTCAGGATATTTTCACTACGAGTACGGAGTACATACTATGCTATTAGCACTAGGGGCATTTACCAGCCTTTTCAATGGCAGAATCTTCTTTTTGTATTCGTCTATCTGGGCTATTGCATGACCTGGTCGTACTCGTTAGCCACTCATGGCCTCAGCAACTCAAATATCGTCATCACTGTACCTTCTCACGGAGCATTCCCATCCACTGTTGGAGACTGACTCCTTGGTCTGCTCGATCTTCCACAAGCATGGTTTGCGCCCATAGCCTCAGTCCAGGCTCGCCATCCTCCTTCACCACATATAAATGGGGCACAATAATACTGCCAACCCCCTTGGCGCGATGATCACGACTCTTGGAGATGACGGCTCGTACTCGTTCGTTAAAATCATTGTCCAGCTCAGGTAGTCGTTGTTTTCCTACTTTCAGTTGACTCTTGTCGGGAAGTCCAAACACATCCAGTATTAATTGTGGGACAGCATCTCGACCCACCCATAGAAACTGTGTCTGCCCATCGTCAATCAAGTACAGTCCATAAGGTGCAATCCTCTCCGAGGACAAATTCAAAGGGGGTGGAAGGATAATTTCCCCTGTCTTCTCATCTACTGTGCCCGCATCGTCTGGCATGTCATGAAGTGAAAACAGCTTCGGGTAGATGTACTGAATCAGCAATGGGAGCGGCAAAGTTGACAAAAGGCATAAGGCCGCGGACCTCATGTCGCTTGGAATTTGAGACGATTTTCTCAGTCCGAGGTTCTTGGTGAGCGCAAGAAACAACACGGGCAGAGCCCGAAGGTTGGCGGGGAACTGGAGACCACCACCACCCATGCTACCTCCAGCGAGTTCTTTCTTGTAAGTTGCGAGAAGCTCGACCAACTTGCCTTGCACCAGGTCACGAGCACTCTCAAGCCCACCATTGAGCGATCGTTCGACGGCTTTGTGGCTGTAGTATGTTGTGATGGCTTGCTGATCGGCCGATGCATAGACGTCAGCCAACTGTTGCGTCGTTGGCAAGGCTAGTGTCATAACGCGGATACGTCGCTCGCCATTACAGGTTGTGTGCAAGACCGCAGCCTGCATGCAGACCACTGGCTTGGTAATGGTCTCATCGATAGCAACCTCGACGACATATGCTTGATCCCTGGGGAACGCTGGGAAAGCACACAAGTCGGAGCTGCGATTGAAAAAGTTGCCATAGAAGGTGCTCATTCTGAGCCCTGTCGTAGCTCGGACACGGAGGACGGCTTCGAGGCCAATCTCAGAGGATAGATAGTCAGAGAATTCCTTGGCGAATTTCATGGCATCGTCCTCGCGTGCCGCATTCCAGCCAGGGTAAAAGTAAGTCTGTCCTCCAGTATACCTTGGAAGATTGCTCAAAGAGGCCACGTCCTGATATTGGGACGAGAATAGGAACATGTCTACCGAAATTTGCTGTTTAGAACATTCAACAGCAAAGCTCTTGTAAAAGCTGTTGCCCGTTTGCAACAGACTGCTTTCTTTTGACGTTCCAAGCAACTTTTTATCCTCACGCATATCCAACTTACCATGGCCAATGTTAGGAAGAGAGGCGGTCACAACCGTCATCTTTCCGCCCACAGGCCCTATCAATTTGTGGCCAGCGCGAAGTGCGGATCCCATTGCAGATGCCCCATTTTGAGTGTTCTGAAACATTTCCTGGAGCTTGTCGAGGAAGTTCTCAATGTTCTCCCTGCATTCAGAGAGGGTCACAAGCAAATCCGCCGGGGTAGGTAAGAATGCTTCTTCGAGGTCACTCACAACCAGCATGCTAGTCTGGGCATTTTCACTGCCATCTCGGGGAATATTGAAGAAGTGTAGGCTTGAGTCGACAGCAATGAATCCGAGTCGTGTGCGGCGGTCTGTATTGGGTATTCGATCCAAGCTTTCTCTAATACATCTAGCTGTTGTGGCAAGTAGTCCGCTCGTCACAGCAGCGTAGCTGACGTCCAACAAGAAAAGGTACACCAGCGGCTGTGGAGGTCGGACCATGTATTCCTGAGGGGCGATGAATTCCACCACAGCGTGATTGAGATCTGGTCTTTGCCACCGATCAAGACTCTTCTGGGTTGCCGCATCCCAGTCAAATGCCTGCGGGACATCATTCGTAAGATTGCACATATTGCACCGCCATCGATGACCGTGGTCGAGGAAGGTGACAAATGGATTGATGTAGGAACGGCATCTTCGGCAACGAGAAATGACTTGATCTGGAACAACCGGGACTGGGTCCTCAACATCATGCAGGGATGTGTAAGGTTGAATGACGAGCGCGAAGGGGAGTTTGGACTTCTTGAGGAGAGAGTGAGTCGTGGGCACAGCATTCAAGGTAGATCGAACATATTTCGGAGGGCAGTTAGCATAAGGCGATGGAGTTACGCTTGTCTATTGAGGGTCAGTATTCAGCTCACTCAGAATTTAGAAGAATGCGACACACATTAGCTGGAAGAATTGCTGGTGGGGGAGCATAGTCCAATTCAGCAACATTCAGAGGCTGGTTCGATAAGTCCGTTGGGTACAGCTGGTTCAACACAGGTGCGCGCTGCTGCTGCTGTGGTGGTTGCGCAGCAGGGACAGGTTTCTGAGAGAGGTCCATTTGACCAAATTGTTGGGTGACTCCGCCCAAACCACTGGCCCCTCCAGGTGCAGGGTAACTTGCGCCTGGTGGTTGATATCCTCCCGCTGCAGGCTCCTGGCCTGGGTACAATGGTGTGGCATTTTCTTGCACCGCCGCAGGATTCTGCTGATAGCCACCCTGGGGATAACCCGCGGCGTCCTGCTGGCTGGAAAATCCGGGATAGGCACCTCCGGCTTGTGGTTGGCCCCCTAGACCAGCATTGGCTCCTGCACCAAATTCATATGCCTGACCAGCGTATGCACGTTTCTTCCGGCCAGCTTGGGGAACACCAGGTGGAGGGGCTCCTGGAGGTGGCGAGGTCTGGTCATAATTCTGGTAAGGCTGCGCAGGAGGTTGTTGGCCATATCCTTCTTGGCCTGGGGCAGGATGTTGTTGCGACATAATGGAAATGTCTAGAGGGGCAGGTTGACAAGGCTGCTTCACACGGGAGAAGGACAGGGATTCTAAGGAGCAGAGAGGTGACGAGGAGGGATGAGAGAGTCGTTTGTGTGGGTGAGGCTACAGCTGGACCATGAGACATACAACATCCATGCCGATTGCTGCAAAAGTTTTGGAAACAGGAGCCCTCCCTCTGAGATGGTTGGGCGACAGGCGGCTTTTGTATTTGGGATGGCTGCTCTGATAACAAGTGGTCTTTAACTATGACCAAGGTAACAATTTGTGGAGGGATCCAAGCACTGTGTCCTGTGGCGTGGCAGCCAATCAGCGTCGGGCCACTTTCCCTGTTCAGACATGTGGACAACCAAAGCATCCTGCCCTGGTTCAAGCATCGTGGCTCCAAAAGTCGAATTTCATGGATGAAGGCAGATAAATATGTTGAAAACGTGTGTTGAACTGAATTCGAAAACTTAACAGTAGATAGATACTCAGGATGCATATGATAAATTTGGATAGCAAGTACGGAGTATTCAGGGAGACCGTCATGTCACGTGCGTCATGTCACGTGCGCTTATGTAATACTAGGATTGTGATGAAGCAAACGAACACTGAGCACGTACTCCGTACATATATTGCTCAACTCTAAATTAAATTCAGAACCGTATCCCTCTTTATATGCATTGCGCAATGCGCCGTGAAATGTGTCTATTGAAGAAATCAAGTGAACAGTAAGTTGCTTTCACAATGGAACCTGTTGAACTCCGCGTTAGGACCTCGCTCGGTCAATCAGCTATCAAGGCACTCTTCTTCTTGCCTTCTATCCCATCTCCTCATTTGCCATTCTCCAGGTCCTCTTGGTACACGGCGGGTGCAACCTTTCCTCGTGGAGATGCAGCTCTTGGGGCCGCGACAGTCGTGAAACCAGCCCAGAGGAAAATTGCGACAATGATAGTTTCCATCAATACGCCCATGATTCCATGAACCAAGACTGCCTTCCATGCCAAACTCCAGGAGCTGAACCATGTTGGATTGTTCGCGAATGCACAGAGCAAGCTAAAACATGTCCTCAATGCCATAAAAATCATCGCAGCGAGCACTGCATAGAGGAGCCGTCGGTCACGCTGTTGAACGTGCGAAATATTTACGAAGCTGTGGATGGTGATCAAGACATCGGCGACAAAGACGACCAGGAATAGGGCCATGGCCACACGGTAATAGGTGATGCCATCGCTTTGGTCAGATGGGTTGTCGCTGAAGATGTTGACGCTCGCAATAATTGACAATATGAGACCAGCAAGACCGGGGAGACCAAGAAGTCTAAATAGCCGTAGCGGGAGGCCGTGAGACTCCATACCACTTTGCACGCGCGATAAGAGGCCCAAGGCAGTATAAAGAACAGCAGACAAGCCGAAGCTGTTTGTGACATCGAAAGTAATGGTGAGGCCTGAAGATGGATGATGAACTGATGCGATCATTGTTGATGCTCCGATCAAACGAAAGAGAGATATCAAGATGAGAAATCGCCATCCAAGCTGTTTCTGGTGGCCGTGTTTGTATACAACAAATATGGATGCCAACAACGCCGGGGCGAAGATGACAAGTTCGATGATGGCTAGAATTTCAAAGCCTGGGAGCACCATGTTGAAAGATGTGAGTGATAAGGAGTTATTTTATGTTGGTGTATGATTCCCCTGTAGAGCTGGTTGTTTGTAGTTGTTTGAAGTGGAGGAAATAGTCAACGGATTGAAGACCTTGCTGGTTATATAGATCATTTTGTGAAGTCTTTCACCATAATCTGCAATAACGATGATATCGACCAAATTGTTAGTTTGCTGCGCACGGCCAGCGGCATAGTGGCTTTTCGGGAGGTGGTATGCAGCTCTGCGTGGCATCGATCTCGTGAATCTAGATGGGATAAACGCTAATATGTCGTCGCATGGACCGTGCCTCACTGGGCGGCTCGCATCAGAACCACCCGTTTGGGAAATAGAGTTTCTCTGAACTGGCCTCCACGCTGCCCTTTTCGGGCCATCCAGCGAGGGGAATGGAAACTCGTCGCCGCTGAATAAGGTCACGGTCCTTGCAAACAGTCATCGCTTCCGTTCACACGGGAAGCGGCTGGGCACTACAACCGCAACACTTGTCTCGACGCTCAACCCTGCACTTGCAAAAGTACGTTAAGCGTTTGCACTAAGCTACTCCAACATGGCTTGACTCAAAAACCTCCGGCTGTGAAATAAGTAGACGAATCTGCGGTAACTGTTGGCTCCTGCATGTCTATTTTCGTGTTGTCTTCTGGCAGTCTTGCTTCCGTTGTCTAGAGAGAACACGTAGCTGGGCAACAGTTTAGTCAACAGTGTTTCGAATCTAGCTTCCAGCGAACCCAATTCTACCTAAGATAGAATTCTAGCACGGAACCAAATAATACAGTAAGGTCGCACTGACGCTCTTGACTGCGAGACTGGTCCCACAAATCGGTGTGTATGGACTGGCACTGCGTCCAACCCACCATACCCAAAGCTTCAGTAGACTGATCTACTCTACTAGATGGTGTACGACACGGGACGATGAGTTCGACCAGATTCAACGTGGCCAGTGCTCTTGGTCTGGCATTCTGTGGAGCGTTCGTCGGAGGGAATCTGGTTCTTTCATACATCGCCGTGCCGACTCTGCTACTTCCACCCGTGTCGTCAGGTTTGCCGGCTCCAGCTAACTCTGAGAACAGAAGATCTGCCACAGCTCCCTCTAGCCCAAGGCCTGTTACCAAAGCATCACACCTGGCTCGCCAATGGCAGAACGTCTTTGACATAGGGAGCAAGGCCGGGCCAGCTGCTGCACTCCTAGGGAGCGGATGCTTTTTGTACGCTTTCAGGGAGCTTCCAAACTCAGCCAGGCTCCCGTGCAGGCTGCTTGTGATTGCGGCGGGGCTGGTCGTCTCGATTGCTCCATTCACGTTCATTGTGATGAGCCGGACGAATAATGAATTGCGCCGGCGAGCGTCTGCCGCTAGCAACGATGAAGATGCTGGCCCGTTGATGGACAAGCAAAAGGGTTCGGTTGAAACCTACCCAACAAATGACCTCGTAAAATGGTGGTCAAGTCTGAATACCATGTAAGGAAGCCCGTCAAGTCCTGTGGTGCTTAAAATACTGACAAAAGTGGATCAGGCGAGCTCTCCTTCATGTTGGCGCAATCGGCTGTGCAGTAGGTGCGTTGATCATGTAGAAGGGTAAACCAGAAGATGCTTTGCTTAGGTATGGATATTGCGTTCTGAGGATCGGAACGTATGGTAGCCCAATGAGACCATTAACCCTGCAACAATAATGACGAAATGGAATTCGAAGAACAAGATCAAAACACAGGCTCCCATCCCTATCAGGGTGGAGCCTGTGTCTGGAATAATCAGCAAAAAATAAAGACGTCAGCTACAGGGTTCGAACCTGTGCCTCCGAAGAGATATGATAAACATGAATAATAATAAGATGTGCAGCATAGCATGCTGTCCATCAATAGAAATTCAAGTCATACGCCTTAACCACTCGGCCAAACTGACTGGAGAGATCTAAACAACTCGTAGTGTTCCCGACGATAATTTGTCGACTAAATTTTGGTCCCAGAAACTATGGCTTCCACAGTCGACATGTGACTTGTTTCTTGGTCGTTGTAACACCCTCCTTAGAAATTTTCTGTTTACCGTCAAAAGAACTCTACTTAACTGGCTAAAAACTGAACGAGTAAATTAAGAAATAGTGTAACAAGGACCGCGAGGACGAGTGCTAGTAGGAGCGCAAGTAGCAGTGTAGTAGATGACCGATATCGAACAACCAACCAACCTAGACGCAACTAAGGATCAATGAACAAAGAATCGGTTAAGCAGTGTCCTGTACTCCGTATCGTCAATAATAATCGGTCGAATTAATAGTGGTGAGCTGTATGATGAATAGTTCTCACCATGATCTCTATCTAAATATCCTGTGCCCCATGTCACTAGCCATATGGTAATATATTGTTTTTTAATTTGGCCCTATTATTATCACGTGTTTTATCCTGCAACGCCATGTTCAACTTGCGTTGGCTTTCGGAGGCCATTCTACCGGCCAAGATGACCAAGTGGCATGCAGTTCAACTGGTGAAAGAACAGGAGAAAGTTACCCTTTCGGGCGCAGCCTAGTTTGTCAAAAGTTGTCTGGATATATTTATATTTTCTTGTTGGTAAGGCCCTTCGCTGAACAGCTTTCCGGTGTCTTACCCTTCAGTAGCAAATATGTACAGTTTCCAGGCCTTTATCTTTGGCCTATTGGTTGGGAGAAATTCTTCTTCGAGAATTCTCAGGACACAATTTGATCAATCAAAACACAATCTACTGATCATCAATAACATGCAGGTATTTCTTTGCCTCTCTCTTTTCTCTCGCCGTGGCTGGAGGTAGATCGTAGTAACTGCTGCTTCGATAGTCCTGTAGGTAGTGATACGTCAGTTCGCTAAGCTCTGCCGGCTGGATACCGAGATCTTTGAAAGTCTTCGCCGATTTGTCAATTATTTGGTCAAGGTGTTCACGCTCGAGTTGATCTGCTGAGATGATAGGCCACCAGAGCAGCTTATTCAGATAAAAGAGGACAGGCTTCAACATGTTCTTTGGGATGTTAATGTGACGTCGGTGCTTTAGAATCTCCTTATCGACAATCTGGGCGATTTCTGCCATGCTATAATTTGTCGGGCCGTAAAGCTCAAATGTCTCTCCAGCAGTGGTGTCGTCGTACCCAATTTTCTCGAGAGCTTCGCCAACATCAATAGCCTGAAATTTAGAAGTTAGAGAGGAAAATCAAGAATGTGCTTGAAGCTACTAACATGGACGGGGTTGAATCGTTCCTGCATGTTGTTGGAGGTCAAGAAATTGGTCACACCGGCTAGCCGATGTAAAAGATTGTCTTCGAACCCAAACAGTGGCGCCGGGCGGACAATGGTAGTTTCAGGGAACAATTGTCTCGCAACCTGCTCGCCTTGTGCCTGGTAACCAGTCAGCACTTGTTCAACAGAGTGTTAGGCCTGAGAATACCTTTGTCCTGTAAAACTCGGAAGGGGAATTGATGTCTGCGTTATATGAAGAGAGATGGATGAAACGATCAACATCATACTTGGCAACAGCCTCAGCAATCCTCTCGACGCCTTCAACATTGACATCAAAAAGACTGAAGTTCTTGGTGGGATAGTCGCGACCGATCAGGTTGAAGACCATGTCAGAGTGACGAACGCTCTCTTCTATAGACTGGGTGTTGCGAAGGTCGAATTCGATAAAGGTGACTCTCCCAAGGTCGCCCGAGACCTTGAGATGTCGTTTACCCATTTCATCTCGGTAAGGAATTACGACTTGCACCCCCCTCTTCGCTAGGCGATTGACGATATATCGACCAAGGAATCCATTGGCGCCAAAAACGGTGGCTGTGTGACCTCCCAGGGATGACCTTCCACCTTGCGATCGAATGATGGGTTTTCCAGTTCTTGTAATAGCAATGTCCTGGAGGTTTCGACGTTGAAAGGATATTGATCGGGTGGTTCGTGCTGCTCGGAGCGCGAGGGTAGTGGGTTGACAGGTCTGCATCGTGAATGCAGTTCCCTGGTAGCCTCCACAGGCGAAAGGAATGCGTGTAGGTTCTGCCTGTAGACCTGGAGAAGCTTCGGAGTTGAGTTGAACTGGTGTCGGCGAGGTGTATGAAGTCGACGTTGAGGGAGCAGGAGCTCCCCAGTAGATGGCTTGGCATTGGATCTCAGGCAAATGCTTGAAGGTGCAAAATGCAGCCACGACTCCGACCGCCGACCACCGCCAGGCTGTGAGCGCAGGCGCGTCATTCCAAGGACTCCCAATATCACAAATCACCTCACCACTCAACCTTCAACGACAACGCTATACCCTCCTTCTCCCATTCTCCTTCCGTCCTGCTATTCTACCTGAACAAACACCTTCGCAGCAATCTAAAATTCTAAACAACGTCCTCCGCCATGTCAAAACAATTTGATCCCGAAGCCATTTCCAACTTCCTTGCAGAACAAAGAGACGAAGCACCCGCAGATCTTCAACACATCTTCCTCAACTTCGAGGACCTGTGGGAGCGGAAATTATGGCATCAATTGACTGATCAATTGCTCGAATACTTCCAGAATCCTGAGAGCACCGCCCAGAGACTACCCATCTACAACACCTTCATCATCAGTTTCGCCGACAAGATCAACCAGCTCAAACTTGTCAAACTCGCCTTGAGCGCTTCCGCACAGATCAAAGGTAAGGTCGCTCTCGTTACTGTTCCGTGGGATTTTATAGGACTACCACTGATGTTATTCTAGATGATACCGAGCGAAGTCAATTTCTCAAGACTCTCGCTGCAAGAGTCGAACAGCCCGATTCTGAAGACGCCCATGTCTATGCGATCACGGAACTCGCCAGCATCTATCTAAGACTAGATGAAGCACCAAAGGCAAAGGAGCAGTTGGAGAAGGCGCAGAAGACATTGGACCAGTTTGACTTTGTGGAGAATGTCGTCCATGCGGCCTTCTACAGGGTCAATGCCGACTACTTTCAGACCAAGGGCGACTACACTGCATATTACCGAAATTCCCTCCTCTACCTTGCATGCATAGAGGAATCAGAACTATCTCCAATCGAGCAGCAACACCGAGCCTATGACCTAGCAATCGCCGCCCTTGTTTCTGACTCAATCTACAACTTTGGTGAATTGCTTTTACATCCTATTCTTGATGTTCTCAAGCCTCCACATTCACAATCCTGGTTGCGAGAGCTCCTTTTCGCTTTCAACCGCGGAGATCTAGCTGCTTTTGATCGTATGTCAAACAGTCTGAGCAAGGACGAGACACTGAATACGCATCGCAATTTCCTATGGCAAAAGATCAACCTTGCCGCGCTGACGGAATTGGTCTTCAAGCGACCACCCCATGACCGTGCCATGACTTTCAAGACCATCAGCCAAGAGACAAATGTCAAACCTGATGAGATTGAGCATTTGATCATGAAGGCGTTAAGCTTGGGATTGCTACGGGGAAAGATTGACCAGGTGGCAGGTGTTGCGAAGATCAACTGGGTTCAACCCAAGGTTCTCGAACGCAGCCAAATTGAGGGAATGCGACTTCGACTGAAGGAATGGGATAGCAATGTGAATGAACTCGGTCACTGGATAGAAGGCGTGGGTAAGGATGTGTGGGCATCATGAGCATCATTCTGAACAACCAGGTGGCATGACATCTCATACATGGAATAGCAATGGCGTTCTGAGGTAGAGACAGATTGGTTTGAAATGGTGAGGAAGACCCATACAAACCCGAAAGGTAAAAGCACCCTGTAGAATAGGTTCTTAATACAAAGGCCGCGATTGGGAAACCTCAACAATAAACACTATGAATAACCCGAGAAGAGCTGCGATCATACTTCGCCTTGAATGGATTTTATAGTACTTACTCAGAGTTCAGGTTGAATCAGGGGTTTTGTTGCGGATATTTACATAATCGGCTGGGGTGGATTTTAGCAATAACCCTAAAATTTTGGAGATCCAGTGTTCACTGCACCTCGATTCGAACTTCATCTTCATTGCAGACCACTGAGCTCGAGCACTCCCTCTGCAACTGCTGATTCCTGCTCAGCATCAAGAAACCATGTCATTTAACTGTTAGAAACTCATCCTCTGATCCGCGATCCCACGATTACCAGGTTCAATCAAAATGAATCCTTCATCAACACCGAGCTTCCTTCGGGCATGTCGAGGCCGGGTGCCACGTAGACTCGTGCTTTGCTCATCATCTCCGATCACCACTAGAGCTACATTCAACACAGAACGACAACTTCTGCAATGCCAGAGTTTGACGACACTTGAGCGGCGCGCACGCCACTTCTCGACAAGCCGCGCTGCATGGAACAGTCCGGCCATACCATCCACCGAGAATGCCTCTCAGTCACGTCCCACCCCTTCAGCAAAACCTAACGACGGCAGCACGGACCTAGAATCGACGAGCGAAGAGCAGATCTTGGTGCACAGGAAAAGAGAGAAGCATGAAATCAAGGCGAACCCCATGGAAACAACCACCACCACCACCACCCCTACCCCATCAGCACAGCCTAAATCACGCGGCACACAGCTACATTGGAAGGGCGAAGAGCAGGAATTCGTGCGCACGGATGGCAAGCCTAGGAAAGTCTACGAGTTTGAGGACTTCCTCGAGCAAGTCGAGAGGATCCCGGAGATCCTGGTCGCGCGGTTTGAAAGCAGAGAATGGAGGAGAGCTGACTACCGAGAGCGGCTCAAGGAAGGGGCACCGACGCCCGGCCCCAAGCGCGTGGCCCCCGAGATAGATGTCTCAGAGGTCGAGGTGTGGCTCGGGCAAATCCAGAAGCGAGCATTGGAATCCGAGGCGGTACCGGTCGTGCCGTACCGAGCATGGAAAGGCAAACAAGACAAGGCATTCATCGCGAACAGCAAACGTATAGTCGGCACCGTGACGCGGACGGGCACGATGCGCAAGACCGTCCGCGTGAGCCGCAACGTCCAGGTGTGGGACGTACGGCTGCAGAAATACTACACGCGGGCGGCGCACGCGCTCGTCCACGACCCGGATGACCTGCTCGTCGAGGGCGATGTCGTGTCCTACGTGCCTGGCTTCCCGCCCAGTATTGCTAGAGATCGCAAGGAGAAAGGACGGCCGCTCGCTGTGCGTGGGAAGGTCAGCTTTACGGTCGTCGATGTCGTGACGCCGTTTGGGCAGTCCGTGAGGGACAGGCTTGCCGCCAGATCTCCTCCACGAGCTGAGGAAGCCGAGGCAGACGAAGGAGTTGAGGAAGCCGATGAGACCCTTCCTGGAGACGCCGCCGCAGAAGGAAAGCATGCTCAGGTCATGGCCGCCATTCGGAGATCGTTGTCTACCCACCAAGGCCCTCGTCCTGTTACGCTTGGGGACCGAGCGAAGCGCAGCATATCCCTCCACTTCGATGAGCCTCGATCCGAAACTGCACAACTCATTGACTCTCGATATGGAACAAAAGGCCTCCTCCTATACCTGCCAGAAGCGAAGCTCCATACACTGAAGCTAGCTGCGACTGAGTGACCACCACAGCCCTCGCCTGCACACTTTTAGGACTTTGTCCCCATCCATGGTGTTTGATGAGAGAAGAGAAAGATAGATAAATAGCTACCCAAGTCAGTGTACACCTTCTGTACCCCCTGTACCATACTACTACCGAATTCATTTCTGTATCTCCTCCCGCTCCTCATCCCCTCCCTCCTTGAAACAATAAACCCAAGCGAAGTGGTATATACCTACCAGCCTAAGGACTGTATGCATTTATGACACGAACAGGAGGAAGTCAAAAGTATGCGTGCATTGCTGGAGAAGGAAGTCCATCTGATTTACTCGTAATCACAGTCATTGCACCCCATCAACTTAGTTTAGTTAGGACTCGCTCATTCATTCACTCATTCATTTCAAGGTCGGTGGGCAAATGTCCATGCCATAGTACCATACCATCCAGAGACGCCACCGCGGCCATCCGCAATAATAGACTCCCCAAGTTCGGTGACTGCTGACACTGGTTATGATGAGAGTAGCCACTACTCTTGTTGAAATCATTCGTTCAGGGAACTGTCAGTTCCGTTGCGGGCTGAACTCTATTTGGACGAGAAGCCAGGCAGTGGAATTATGTCTCAGAAGCTGCTCACAATGACCCAGGCGCACAAAGAATCTTATTCCGGTTGTGAGTCCGCTCACAAAGTCTTTGAACGGTTTTCAGCCACTTCTGGCTCGGCTTTCACGTCCCGGGCCTCTTTACTGCCATCCAGCTTCAGCTTCTCGAGATCCAGCTCTTGGGACTCAGGAATTGTCGGTTGCTGCTGTTTGATCAAAGAGGCACGACGTAATTTCAACTTGCGCTCTCCTTGTGCAGATATTCTTGTAAGTTCTGCAACGAATGATTGGCCCCAGAATGCACTATCAATGCATCTTAGCTCATGCTCAATCCAAGACAACTAGAGCAACTCACCTAGTATATTTCGAAACGTATTTGTGTAACTTGGCATAGTTTATGGCACGGTGCTCTGGGCTCATGGTTACAGCTTCTTGAATTGCGCCCGCCAATTCCTCTGTATTCCACGGATTGACAAGAATGCTACCGTTGAGGCTCTGCGCGGCGCCAGCGAATTCGGAGAGCACGAGAACTCCATTTCGTTTCTCTTGACTGGCGATGTATTCGAAGGACACTAGATTCATACCGTCCCGTGTTGAAGAGACCAGGCAGACATCTGAGACGGCGTATAGTGCGATCAACTCGTCGAAATTGACGGACTTGTGCATGAAGTGAATTGGCATGAATTCAATCGTACCTTATAAATGTCAATGGCACCGCTCAATTGGTGGAGGTTGGCATGACTTACCGAATTTACCGTTGATGCGTCCAACAAGTTCGTTGACAACGGCACGAAGGTTTTGATACTCTTCGACATCCTGTCTGCTTGGGACTGCCACCTGTACCAGTACGACTTTGCCAATCCATTCAGGGTGATCGGTGAGAAAGACTTCCAGAGCGTGGAGCTTTTGTGGTACTCCTTTAATGTAGTCAAGGCGATCGACTCCGACCATCAACTTGACACCTTTGAATTTCTCCTCTAAGACCGCTATCCGCTTCTGGACCTTTTCTTTCTTCAGGCCCTCTGTGAATTTTTCCGGATCGATACCTATTGGAAAAGCGCCGACAGTGACTATCTTTCCACCAAACTCGACCCCATTGGGTGTTGTGGAATAGCCAAGGATTCTCGAGCAACTGCTCAGAAAATGTCGTGCATAGTCATAAGTGTGAAAGCCAATCAGATCACAATGAAGAACTCCAAGGAGGACCTCATTTCGGACTGGTAAGATACGGTAGATCTCGCTGGAGGGGAAAGGGGTGTGCAAGAAGAATCCGATCTTGACGTTTGACTTGGAGGTGCCTATTTCTTGTCGAAGCATCTGGGGTAATAGCATCAGATGATAGTCGTGCACCCATACAAGGTCACCATCTTGGACTTCGTCGGCAATTACTCGAGCGAAAAGACGGTTGGCTTCTTCATAAGCTTTCCAGGCTGATTCATCAAAGGTGATCTCGCCTGGGTGATAATGGAACAACGGCCACATGATGGAATCTGGTCAATGTTAGCAACTTGCCCTTCTCACTGGCAGCAAGGCGGAGCAACCTACTTGAAAAGCCGTTGTAATGTCGATCAGCCAACTCATCAGCCATGAAAACTGGGACAGCGTTGAATTCATCTTTCAGTTTCGTTGTAACATCCTCAATCTCGTTCTCAGGAATTTCGAGTCCTGGCCACCCATACCACTGGAAGGTAGTTGTCTTTGATAGACCGCTGAGACCGGTTACCAGCCCTCCAGAGGACATGGAATAGTCGTATTTGCCATCTGGAGATCGTTTGATAGTAATGGGAAGTCGATTGGAGACTAGCAGCAGCCGCGACTCGAGTTTTGGTGGACTCGAGGTGACAGAAGGCATGTCAACAGTTGCGCGTTGAGGGCTCTCGGGGATTGTCTTTGTTCTAGGCTTGTCGAAGAGCTCGGAAGTATCTGTGCAAGCTGTTCAGAGGGCGCCCGGACTGGCTCTGTTTATAGCAAATGTTGTGACCGCGGCGGCATGAGTGAGCGTGAGGAATAAGAAGAATATGACGCAGCGGGACGAACAGGCAGTTGGAGATCCCCAATGATGACTTTGAGACCATTCAACCACAATGATAGCGATAACGTGAACCTAGGAGCCTAAGTCTAAGGCCTCAGAAGGGAACTTAGTATCAACTCTTGATTGTTGAATAAGCACGACCGATCGGACAAGGTATTACATACCAGGATACCCAAGAAGGAAGAATGCTAATAGCGTGGTACTAAGTCGTTCGCAGAAATGGGGGTCACCAGCACCTTGTTACTTCGCTGGAAGACACCCTTGCAAATGAATAATAGAGGAAGGAGCTTCCTTTGTATGAACGGCTCCCCAACAGATAATAAGTATCACCTATGGCCCTGGTTATCGATGCAGTTGCAAGTGTTGGGCTTGTAATGGGTCTGATTTCTGCCCAATGGATCCGCAAAACAGTACAGCACAAACGCAGGTGGGCTTGAGCGTGGGTGGTGCGAGGTGATTGACTGGCTGTGACCGACTTTTTTCGAGCTCTGCTCTGCAGGTGTGATTCGGGTTGCTTGTACTTCCTAAAGAGGGACGGTGCGAAATGCTGTGTAGTTAGCTGAAGAAGGTACCTGTAAAAAAGTTACGGAGTACTACTAATGGTGAGGAACGAGTAATAGGATGTGGCAGAGGGGAGAATCAAGGTTCGGCTCAGACGTGGAAACCAGCTCGAGGCTACACAAGAACCCAACAGTCGGACTCGATCAATTCGGGGAGTTCCCAGCCGTTGGTCCCCGGTTTGCCTTTGTTTGCAAAGTGAGAGTCCGATTGAATAAGCAGGGCAGGAGTTACAGATTTGAAGCTCATAACAGGGTATACGTCAGAGTCGTAACCAGATGGAGAGGTTGATTAAACCTGGTTACTTGAAAACCCAGATCGTCGATGGCTGCGGATCTGAGTTCCGAAGGACAAGAACTGTTTACGCCATCCAGGCCCAATCCAAGGTAGTATTTGATGCTCCTCAAAGTTGATCAAACATAATGGGCACAACTTCTGTGCAAACATCAACCACCGGATACCAGGAGAGAAAAGCAAAAAACAAAACACATGTGCACATTTAGGTAATCATTTCAAGCAACCTCCGCTCCCACTTTCTGACTAGCATCCGTTGCAATCACTCGGTAAGCGCGGAGAATAGGTAGCTGGGAACTGGGAGCTTCACAGAAGGAAAAAAGGGACGAGCCACGCTCCTCCAGAGTCCTTGACTAAATTCCTTCGTCGGGTGGCCAAAGTTCGGATGAACAATCACTGAAGGGTCTTTTTCAGGATCTTAGGGATAGAGCAGAATGAAGTTCTTTTTTTATTTTCAGTTTCGAGAGCTAAGCCCTTTGAGAGTAGTAGCAGTAGCAGTAGCAGTAGTAGTAGTAGTAGTTGTTGTTGTTGTTGTGAGTACCAAGTACATGATAGTATTGTCATCAGACTCGACTCGTTACCAGCCAAGGTGTTTTTGTATCCACACCGGGAATGAATGTATCACACCATCCGGTTCCCATTTCATTGCTCAACAGTTGACCGAGTACATCGTACACCGGCTAGCTCAACAAGGATTCCCTGGTAGATATCCCATGAAGTTGGTCTGATAGATGCCGTGAGACATTCGTCTTCTTTTACATTTTCTATATGGCCCGTCGCTTGCTTGAGTAGAAGATGGAATCGATTTTCACTCACTTAGATCCACCCAATTCACACATCAAGACGTGAAATGGCAGAATGACCATCTCCGAGCTTGGAGGCCGCGCTCCAGATTGAAATGCTTCCTGTATCACCCGCTTCCGATGCGCCGCGCTCGCACATGCCCGACTGTTCCCTGGCCCTTCCGGGCCCTGCCTATCCCTTCCCTTTCAACCTCTCCACTTCCATACCTATATAATGCACTTTCATGCTGACTGCATTCTCAAGGACAAAGGAAAAACGTAAAAGGTACCACTAATGGGTTTCATGCAAAAACGATGTATAGTCGTAAAGCCGTAGAGATTCATCATTCGTCCATTCGGATCTCGTCAAGAATCAAAAGCAGGGGCGTGTTATCGTGAAAACATCAAATGAGCGTTAAATCTGCTGTCAAGGTTCTCGTCACGCATTTCAAATGCACTCTCTCAGTTGGCTCGAATGACCAATTTGGCCAAAAACTTGTTCGACAAGGAATCAAAGTCCTTGCGCTCAAACTTGGCATTTGGTCGTCCTCGCAGGTAATTTTCTATCGCTCCAGTTAGTAGTCGACACATCGCAAAGTGGTCATCAACACTCACCATATCTCGTAACATGTTCGCGCACTTCAGTCATGGTGCTGCATACATCGGCGTTCGAAGCGAGTAGCGTGTGGTGTTTACTTGTATCCCATTCGAGGAATGATGGCAGCTTCTGTGAGATGGCTTGGAAAAGTCCAACGACGACGCCAACAGGAGTGGTCTCCATGTCAGTGCAAAATTTGTCCACCGCAGTAGCATCGGGCACACGGTAGTGACAATCAAACTGCATGCATTCCCAAACTGCCAACAAGACAGAGGCAAGGATGAAGATGGTCGGCCAGTTCTTAAGCTTGTCCCCACTGTACACACTCGAGTACAAGCTCGACAGCTCCTCAAGGACGTCTTTGTGAAGCTCGCGCCACATGTCGGCCATCGCGCACTTGATCTGGAAGTTGATCATCACTGGAGCCATGGTTTTGCCGAAAAACTTGGACGTCTCTTCCGAGATTTTCCCGACAAGTTGTTTCTCCACTGGTACTCCTTCGATCATGGTGATGTGTAGGGTCAGATTGTAAGCAAGCATCAGCTTCAAGGCCTTCTTGATGATCTTCGAACCAGTCCGGAAGTAGAATCGGAATGCTGTCTTCAGCATCTGAGAAAGGAAGGGAGTTCCCTCAAAATAGTCATCAACAAACTTCTCAAACGTTCCAGTACCATCAATGTGTCGGTCTAGGTAATCACTCAGCATAGTGGTCGAGATTCCTTCCATGCCAGCAGACAATTTGGCGGTGGACACCTCGTAACCCTCTGGTGCCGCATTGTTGGCCTCGATCCAATCCATCTTGAGACACGAATCATCCCGGACGTAAACCTCGCGGGCGGTGACGGGTAGCATATGGCCATATCCGTGAGTGATGAACAAAGTCTCCTCGGTGTCGGAAAATCCTTTAATGTTTCCGACCGAGAAGCCCAGCGAAATGTGTCTCTCGTAGTCGAACTTCCAGTCCTTCAAGAAATATCCAATCTCCTTGATGTCGATGCGAGTACATGGCACTTGCCACAACCGGGCGTGAGAGGGTTGGCAACCTGCGCATGGCTCACCCTTGTCACAAGTCTTCTTCAAGAACTTGCAGCGCAAGCATGCCCTGAGCTTCCGGATCTCACTGGCTTGTTTGCGTTGCTCTGGTCGTAGTGGACCCTTTCTGCGTCCAACACGCTTCTCTCCCTCAACCTTGCCTGTTGGCGAGGTCTTCTTCATCACCTTGTCGGTTGACTTGGCCGCGATAGGGCTTTTTCGCGAAGACTTTCGACCAGGTGATCCTGCCGAACCTTGGGAGCTGGGGGATCGGATCGACGGTGCGGATGATCTAGTGGGAGGAATTGGGATAGGCCTGACGAGAGCCGAAGGATTCACACTCATGGTGGTGCCAAGGTCGATGGATAAACGATGGCCATGGATGTGGCCCGAGCATTCGTAATCACTGTCCGACAAGCTTGTGGGTGAATATACGGCCTGGCCGGGGCTGATGTCGAGGTTGGACATAAATGCACCATTTCCGTGGGTCTCAAGGTCTGAGTATGAGGACTCGGATAGCGTTCGGTTATGAACGGTCTGATTGGGGTCGACGAAGAAGTGTGGTTCGTAGGATTCGAATGAGGTTCGATGATCAACTAGGGTCCAGTTATTTTCATCACACGAGCTAGGTTGTGATAGGACCTCGAGGTGGGATCCCGTAGGTGAGCTCGTTAATTGTTGGTATGGTGACACGGCCGGGCCAAAATCTGTTGTGGTGTAGTTTATCAACTCGCTCTGGAAGTCTTGCCAATTGTGAGGCATTCCATCGATGCCCTGATCCATGGATAGATATGATGGTTCGAGGGGAAGTCCTGAGGAGATGGGCGGCTGTGTTACAGGCATCATGGCCAACTGTGAGGGATGTAACTGGAGGTTGTGGAACTGGGGTTCGTATGTCATATTGAAGGCTGCTTGCTGAGTCTGGAAATCAATGGTTTGTGGTTGCTGTTCGAACCGCCAGGTACCCATCATGGGATGTTCGGCCATGGTTGTCTGTCGAAGGCCATGAGAGCTGGTCTCGATGGGAGAAATGGTTCTTCTCGGGTCCTGGCGTTGGGTTGGGATCTGGTCCATCGGCCATGCCTGATGTCGAAAGAAGGAATTCCTGGAGTCGAGATCGTAGGTCAGATCGGGGCCTGTGAGGGCCATATTTCCCTCCATGTTTGGTACAGTCCGGTAGAGTCGTCAGATAGGTAGCCTTGTGGGATTGAATTGTCCTGTCAGAAGGCAGCAGACTCGAGGGAAGATGTCGAGCTGGCCTCGTGAAGCAGGAAAGAGGAAGCTGAAAGAGGTGGACGCGGCGAGGAGGACTAGAGTTTACAGCGTGTGACCGCCTCTATGGGAGGTTGTGAGAGTGGTGGTGAGGGAGCGGGCCTCAGGTTTGAGGTGGAGTGAGAGTAAGAAGAGGCGGTGAGCAGCGCATGCAAGTTTTGAGGATCGTCGAATTGGCGGGGGGACAAAAGTGGGCAGGCGATGGCGACTTGCGATGGGACTGGATGAGGACTGGCAGTTCTGGGACGAGAGACCACCGAGAGGAGAGGAGGGGGGCCGAGGCGCCTGGTTCCCGTGACCGTGGGAGACTGGGAGTGGCACCCAGCGTGGTGTAGGCTGCGGGCTGTGGGTGGTTCGTACTGTAAGTAGGCTGGAGGCTGTGGGTTCTTGGTGATGGTGTCTCTCGCTGATGGGCGTGATGGGCTTGGGGGCACTGGCTTCAGCGCTGAGTGGGCTGGTCACGTCGGTCGGGGATTCGGAGATCAAGTTACCCTTAGCAAAGGGCCTTTGCAGCTTCTTCGCTGGTTCAGATTCACCGTCTGGCCGGTGGAGAGTGCATTAGGTCTGGCCTTTTTCTTGCACCCCTGGTCGTATTGCCAGCCACTGACTGGTTCCAGAGGCCAAGTGGATGGCCAGCTGCAGATAGCTAACTGGAGACGAGTGTTTTTGGTGGGAGCTGGATGCTCGCTTGCTGTGCACAATGGATCACAGAGTTCTGTAGCCACGATCAATCAATCAATGGGTCAAACTCGCGTCGTGCCCGGTAGTCGTAACTCGTCTAGACTCTGAAGTACGGAGTAGTGAAAATCAGAAGCCTCATTCCCAGCTAGAGTTGGTCCAGGGAGGAAAGCCTGGGGGCCGGGTCTTTTCGCTGGGGGGCCGACTGTCTCTCGGCAAACCTCGGAACGGCGTTAAAAGGTGACTTTGGCGGTGGATGGCCGTTTCGCTTTCACCTTCACTCTCAATACGGAGTAGTAATAATAGTACGAGTAAAGGACGAAGGAACCGATGCTGCACAGCTTGGCAGAGTGGGATCAACTGTGTTTTAGTTAGAACAACACTCTCTTTGGTGTAGCTAGTTGATCTAGATCTGGCAAGACGCGATCTCGAGTGGAGGAAGTGGGCGAGAATGAAAGCTCAACAATACCACAAAGGGCTTCATCGACAGGAAATAGGCCGAACGCTTCGAAGGAAGGGAGATCTTGAGGGTCTGAGGGAGTTAGGTTATTGTTAAGCCATCACAAATCCAACGTGACTCCGCCTACAGACTCAGAAACATTTTCTCGGGGACGCCCTTCACCTTCTAAGGTTCTCTCGATGGCTCAGCCTTTACAGTTTCAACGCAGGTTGCAGGGATATTTCCCGCCTAATTTGGCAACCAGCACCGCCGCTTTTGGAGGTGCGCTTTCCCCTCGCCCTCACTGTTTCGGGAACCAAAACAAACACTTCCACCCTCACCACAAACTACTGTCACCACAATCACCCTTACCCTCACCGTCACGATGGCTGACGAAATCGCTCTTGGTCCGCAGCCTAACTTCGGCCTCCTTGCTACCGAGATACTGAAGATACCAAACACACCTGCACTCGCCGGCGGCCAACAACTTCTCACCGAGCTCCGTGCAATAAGGGAGCAGTCAACGAGAGACACGATGGTAATCCGACAAGACATTGCAAATGTCCGCCAGGAAATTGTCGATGTTCGTCGAGACCTTGTGACTATAAGTACTGCGTCGTATGTACAATTCAACTTATTTTAATATTACTATACTAATTCTATAGGAATCACAATAATGCAGCCCGGGTTCAGAATACATACCTTCAAAGTCAAAACGAAAATCTTGCATCGTTTGTCAACGCTACTACCGGTGCCGCTATCCTCGATTTACCTCACACCCCGTTGGAACTCGAACGAATGGCAAGAAGACAATTGGATTCTGTACTACAACAACTGGGTATTCCTACTCAAGGTGCAAATTTGGTGGATAAGAAGCGGTTGCTCAGATCTCACATCGGGTTACGAGAGGTTGCAGACTCACCACCTCCATAAGAGACACGATTCTAGTAATATGGGGCACGCTGCATGAAGTGCACGAATCAGAACTGTATTGATAATTTATGATTGATGAGAACCAATATCATGACCTGAAGCAGCGGCTAAGTTCCCTGCAACAACTTTACGGAGAAGAAGAAGACGTGGCGACGTGGCACTACCACTCCCGCTCTGTGCCACAGCGCTCAGCAGGACTTTTCATGGCTTCCTTCAGTGGCACAGCAGGTCAAATCATTGTGCGAGCTGCCCAGGATGTCTGTCCTTTCAAGCCAGTCAAAGTACGGAGAATGCATCCAGGGCTTGTTGGCCCAGGATCTGTCGCCATTCATCGCCACCACTCGCGAGATGGGAACAATCAACAAGCCTACGCTTATACAGGTATAATTTTAGCACCTTACGTGCTTAGCAGGCTACCTACATTCGTTTACGGGCAACTGCTACTTAATAGCGGCTATGCCTCCAGTTTAATTAGGAAGACAAGTTTTGCCGCCATATCCTTCTTCCCACTAAAACCATATAGGTAATCCTCTTGGTGCTTACAACTAGTCCCACTTGAGTAAGTCCTTGAGTTCGTATCTGCTGCTCTGTCCCCACAATGCTCACTGCGCCCCGCATACGTGATTCATTTCTCTCGATTGCTGCTCAGACGGAACGATAACATCGACGTTGTGGTGAATGTTATGAAAGCACCTTGATAGCAATGCAAGGCTATAACAGGATCACATATGTTGGTTTCTGACCCAGCTGAAGCTGTCGGAACCAACCCTCGATACGCCGACGCTATCTAGCGACGCCTCATGAAGGGCGGTGTAGAATCCGTCAAAGAAAATATGGACCTGCAAATGTTACGGGCCCTTGCTGGACCGCAAGGGAATGATAATTTAAGATTCAGATCTCAGGAGGTGCATTGATGTGCATATTCTCTCACAAGAAAGGCCTTGAACAGAGTCCAGTCACAGGCTACTGTTTCATGGGAAATGCCCGTGACACAGTCTCGCCGTGCCAAAGCCACTTCATTTACGTCGGATCGAGTGTTGCACCTCAAAACCTGTACCCAGGGATTATGAACAAGTATTACTCATAGCAATCACTCCGGCAGGATGCCCACTTTCTGAATTCTCCACCGTCTTGTTTTCGGCGCTCAGAGGTGAGGACGATACAACTTCGTTCATCATTCTAAAGAAGGCTCGCGTTGGCCTAGTAAGGATGAAATCGAGGCGGTGGAGACATGAATCGAGATATTGCATCTACATGCCTAGACCGCTTTTGACTGACTCGGGTTCAACACCACCCCCTTCATCCCTCTTCATTCAACATTCGACTTGGAGCTCGTGGTGCGTGCACGGAGTACTGGGTCCTTGGGTTGCCGTCTCTTGGTACCTTTTGGAGCAGGAAACTTGCTTTATTGCCCACGACTTGGAACAACAACCCTAGCCTTTATGATCGCAAAGGAAAGGTGGACGCAGCTTAAGAGCGTGATGTACCTTGTTGCAGCCAACGACTTATTGGCCGTTGGCGGTGAACACCCAACGCTCAGGCTAGGGTAAGTGACACCCGTGTTGCAACACCAACCCATTGTTCTCATCATAAATACCAAATACCAAGAAGACCGTCGAAATTTAGCAATAGTTATGATGAATACTCGGCGCCATCAGCTTCATCCGCATCCTACAGGCTGTAGTCTCAAAGATAGGGCGACAGCCCATGACGGGCTGGGGCGCAAGCTGGACATCGACGTTCCATATTTACCCATGCGTATTGAGTGGTAGCAGGTCTAGAGCTGCGTACTCTTCCCGGCCCGCATCTATTAATATGATAGAGGGATGTAAAGGTTGTGCCAGGAAATTCAGTGGACTCTGCAGTGTGTCTCATGCAGTAAGAAATGTCTTGACATAACCCAGTTAGCTGGATTGGGAACAACCTCGATGCATGAAGCACTGTAAGTCCAATAACTATGTTGCGTGCAGTATGCACGAATTCGTCCGTGACACAAAGAAAGCCTTCGGGAGGACGAGCTTCAATCTTTTCATCATCATTCGTACTTCATGGCTTTGGGCCGGGCTCTGAGCTGCTCAGTTATCGGCTGATGCCTAGGAAATACTTGCTTTCGACAGTGTGTCTACCTTTGAAGCGGTCGTTGCGGATTAGCTCAGACCACAATCGTTGGAAATATTGCTCTTGCGTAGCGCGTTCACCAACTCGACCAGAAGTACAGGATCGCTGGGGTGCTTCTCGCGGCTTGATGATGACCAGTAAATGCCTCCGAAGTCTATGTTAACAAGTATGCAATTCCTTTGTAAGTGCAATAGGTTGGAAAGATTATCGGTATTTGTAACATGCTATGCGAACCGTCACCTCTTCAGCGATAGAATCCGCATAAAAGGTACGGTCTCCTGCTACATCTTGCTTGAGTTGGAGGATCAGGAGTGAGGTTGTTGATGGATGAGAGATCACAGTTGGTCAGACGGGTGACAGGCTATGACGTAAGGCCCATGTATTGCTTACCTAAAGTTCTTAAGATAGAGCCTTTATCCCGGATGGAGCTTTCCTACAATCAGTGTCAATTGTTATATCCGAATTCAATTGATGGCTGAACATCAATGACTATCAGTTTCGTCACCAAGGAGGAAAGTGACCGAAACCCGAGAGGAGCCGGTTATTGAAGTTGAGGGGCATTTCTCCTGCATTGTCCAGCGGAGTCAGGAATTTAGCAACAACATCAACAACCTTCGACATCAAAATCAACTGCTCCATGAGGAGTATGGAAAGGGGATTTGTTGCCCAACTCTTTCTGCTATAGGTGCACTCTCCGCATTTTCGGAGCAAACATTTGGCCTTAATATCTCATAGAACATGTCGGACTCTGAGAGCCTGTTGTCCTCAATACCCCCTCACTTCCGTGAGCCTCCAGCACTAGTGGACTCAGCTGAAACTGAGACGTCCAGATCGCAAGCAGCCACCTTGAAGGAATGTCTTCCTCTACTCAGAGCACTTGCTGATCCCAAACGCAGCCCTTTCGATTTCAACGAATTTGGGATTCCTTCACTGGAGCGAGAGGATCATATCGAATTTCTTCTCGACAACCTCGAAGAATTCCCTGCAGCTTTTGTAGGCTTAGATGCAAGCCGGCCATGGATGGTATATTGGGCTCTGTGTGCCCTTTATCTAATGGGAGAGGATGTGTCGTCTTTCAGATCAAGGTGAAATCCTCTCCTCTACTTATTCCCACAGGGTAGCTGCTATGCTGGCCTTCAAATTCGGACGTTCATCGACAATGCTGATCAATTTTATCCTAGGGTCGTGAAAACTTTCTACACAGCTCAAAATAAGAGTGGAGGTTTCGGAGGGGGTTATGGTCACTCTTCCCACCTGGCTTCAACGTATGCCGCTCTACTCAGTCTTGCTCTGGTGGGAGGTGAAGAAGCATATACCCTTGTTGACCGCGATTCCATGTGGCACTGGCTTGGTAGGCTGAAGCAACTGGATGGTGGTTTCCAAGTTACTGAGGGAGGTGAGGAGGACGTGCGTGGCGCATATTGTGCCTTGGTCGCCATCTCTCTTCTCAACCTTCCTCCCGCGCTCCCACAAGATTCTCCAGCCCGTGAAGCTGGGTTTGAGACCTTCTTTGATGGCTTGGGTGAGTACCTTTCGAGATGCCAAACCTACGAGGGAGGGATTGGAAGCTCCCCAGGTAATGAGGCACATGGTGCTTATACGTTCTGTGTTGTTGCCTGTTTGTGCCTTTACGACGCACCCCACAAGTCGATCGCCAAGTATCTCGACATCGACTCTCTGATTTGCTGGCTGTCTACAAGGCAATACGGTCCCGAAGGAGGACTTGCTGGCCGAACCAACAAACTTGTGGACGGCTGCTATAGTGGCTGGCTTGGAGGATGCTGGCCTCTAGTACAAGCTGCGCTGAGTGGCCCCAATGACAAAAGTCTTCCGCCAAAAACAATCATTAGGGAAAACCTCTACAGTAGTGAGGGGTTGGCTAGATACATATTGGGTTGTTGTCAGGCCAAGCACGGGGGTTTGAGGGACAAGCCATCTAAGTAGGACCTTTTCACTCTCGATATTGTCTTTACTGACAATTTACCAGACGTCCAGATTCTTACCACACCTGCTACAATCTGATCGGCATCAGTACCATCGAGCACCATCATAGTTATACCAATGAAGGCTCGGCTGACCGATTCTCATCTGCCTTCTCGTGGAATGCTACAAAGGCAGATATACCAAGCGAAGGAGACGCGGACACTCCGTTTGAAACCGGTGCGAACCTTATGGCTGTCAATCCAGTATATATGATCCCTCATGAGGCTGCTAATCAGATAAGACAATGGAGTCTGTCCCACCCGCTTCACCTGAGGGAGCCGGCACAAGATTGATCGAGGTAGAACGGTCTGGACTGAATTCAGCACTGGTCGGATTGGCTTCGGAATAGCGGATTGGGCCCCGTTCGATTGACGCCGGCGATCAGAACGTAGCGATCAGAGGACGTACCGTTGAAGCCCTGCAAGATGTGAGGGCAAAGGGTGGTGGTTTGTGCATCCTAAGATGATTCCCCTCAAGTTGTCCTTGATTCCCACGGATCCAAAATTAAAGCCATGAGTCTCCTGCACAAGGCAACCCTGACCAATAAATTGAGGCCAGGCAGAGACTGGGATTTAACAATATACCAATAGACCCGAGTCTATGACGAAATGTAATAATGAATCGGGCACTCATTCTCTCATCAATTGGTGCTGCGGAGGGCACCGCAACCCTGAGACAACGTATTCAGGGTAACTTTCAATTTGGGCAAGCTGATCATGCAGACCATAGTGTCCGTGCCATCCAAGAAGTCCTTTCGGCAGGACTCAATTCGCCCTGCTGTGACTACAATAGCAAATGAAGCCAAGTCGGGCGTCTGATGCCCACGCTTTGCATTCCGGGAACCTTCATATTCATGCTGCACACACTGACAGTTCGGCGAAGTCCTTGAGACGACTCATGAGCTAAGGAATATCCTGCTTTAGTAGGTATACAAGCGATCAAGCACATGCTTCGCTCGTCTCGGCTTCGAGTAAGAAACGTGATCGATCAGGTCTGGGGGCGCTGGCTTTGGCCAGCACAGATGATAAGCAACGCAAGGCGGTCCGAATCGTGAGCGTAGGCAGGGCTAGGTATGGCTACCTCTGGATACGAATCGCCGAATTAAAGTGCGTAATGACAATCAACTGCCTCTTGGACTTTCTTCGAGACCGTCAACATTGACAACGCATACATCGGAAGGTCTGGAGATTGACGAGTAGAGAGCGGGCCTGGTCTTCATTTTGCCTCCGCCGACTTGGCCTGGCTAAGGCACGTTTAGTGAAGTGCATCGCTGCCGGTCAACCATGCATGCAGGCCCTGGGCGATGGGTTTCCGGGCCCCCAGTCTCCTCCCCCCAGCAGTTCCCTCATTGCCAGTGCCAGTTGGGTGCCACTGTTGCACCGAAACTGCCCGCCGAACGACTGCTAATGCCTTCAATGCCTGTAAGCGCTTCCAGAACGCGTTTTCGCACTCAGTTTCACCAGTCGACCCAGATTACGCATGTCAAAAACCTCACTCTCTTGCAACGCTGGCAAATGGGCATCTATGCAGGGTCACCCTTCTGCTTAGAGTTGCACCCAACCCCTCGCGTTTAGCCGCCTATCAAAATTCAAGATGGGTATCGACCTCAAGCCATCGTCGGGATTGTCCAAAACTTCCCGGTTCCCAGCTAAAAACCACGCCCGAGGCAAGGAATGGGCCCAATTGATTGAACCTATCTCTCAATTCCCCCACCTGCACGATGATTTCCTGCAGCTGTACCGCTTGCGTCAAACTGTTTCTTTGGGCATGATGGACTGACCTTCTCCCCGGATCCAAGTCCTGGGCTTGTCACCGTTCTGCAATGCAAGCCTCACCGGTCGTGCACGTCAGCGGGGAGTTGCCAATCCCGACCTGAAGCGAAGCAAGAGGGAAGAGCTTTAGGGTTGCAGGCAGTGGTTATTATTGATCTTGAGGTCTAATCGTTGGACCTGCTTGGACCTGCCCTGCTCTGCGGGGAGAGGGTTGTAACTTGTCTGCCAACCCATGACCCGCATCTGGATCTGCATAAGCCTCTCGACAGCAATGGGTACTAAGAATGGTTCCCGACATCATTCTTCCCGTACTGGCTAGAAAGCATGCCAACACATCAGAGGAATTGCGGTGCCAAAAGAGCAGAACGTTCTTTCATTCCCAGCTCAACCAATACCTAGCCGCTGAGCAGAGCGGCTTTTTGGCCACTGTGGAAATCCAGTCTTTTTGCCCCACGCAATGCCGCATGCTTCGCTGTCAGTGCAGGATCTCTCTGTCTAGCACCTATGGCAGCGAGAAATATGTGGACGTGCCTACGCTTCACCTGTAAAAAGGTTTGGGTATACTGATGATATTGGCTTTTGCTACCTGAAATCTGGTTTTGCCTGGTCTAATCTCTCCCACGTCTTTGATTCAGGCGAGACAGCTACAGGCGGAGACATCGGTTGATAAGATCCATCTACTGTCGATAATTGACACCTGTGAATTGGTTTTTTTGCTTTTCTCTCACTGATCGTTGGATGCACAACTTTTTGGGCTCAAATTTTCTCGGTCAGTCGATGCAGACATGCTGCATACCGTTTATTTGGCCAGTACGTCTTCTCCAACGCTTTTCACATTTCAGCTCTATTTTGGCGTCAATGCAAACTGTTCTATCTCTATCACGGTTGTAAAGTAACTGGACTGGCCGCTTCGTGATGCTCAATGTGCGAGCAGCTCCATGGGATGCCAGGGGGCCCAGCCACGCAAATCAGCCTTGCGAAGTCGGCCCTATCATGGCCAACGGCGTTTGGCTTGGGGCGCCTACATCATGCAGACTTGGCTCTCCTGCGCTTGTCATTTCCGATGATACTGATGGGTGAAAATTCTCCAGGTCTTTGCCAGCGTCGTCGATGGCCCGAACCCTCCTATCAGATATCCTACAGCCCTGCAGGATATCGGTGCATTGTCCGGGTGAACAACCGTGAATACCAGACATCGAACTATCACAGCTCAGAATCATCAGCCAAAGAAGGTGCTGCCTTAATCGCCTTCAACATTTGTCGGAATTTTTCCGCCAACGATGGCATGTATCCTACTGGATTCGCCCATGGCGGCGTCATCCAGGGAAACCCAGTTCCTGTAGGTTCAGGCCGACACAGCCGCGGCAGTGGGAACGACCACCGAGCAGACTATCGGTATGGTGACACGGACAGCTCTGGAAGCAGGAGCGGAGGTAGCTCTCCAGATTGGGCTGATGGTCGTCGCTCCGATCCACACAGTCGTACATCAGGAGGGCGGCGACTTGTCTACTCCTCGTCCTCTTCCTATGATTCGAAGTACAGCGGCGGCCGGCGTATTGTGACACGCTACTGATCAGAAGGTGTCATCATTTTTCGCCGAATGCGCGACATGGAGCCGGTGGACGACGATTGGAAAGAGCCAGCATTTCTGTACTATGGGGGATGCTCTTATGCCTCATTTGTTCCTTTTGTTATTTCAATCCTCTGTCACTCCGCTTTATCTCACATGACGACTTAACGATCCCCACGAAACGAAATAAACGAAACGATTGAATTGACTCGAAAGCCACACCACAACAAAGGATTACGCATATTTTTAATGACGACGAAACGAAACGAAGCGAAACTTTGTGTGCCCTTGCCAAGGGCCGCTCAACGCATCTTCCTCATCACCCTTCACGACCGCCCAAAAATTCATGACTACTAGAGAAGAGTTCCAAAGCAGGCAACTGTTGTTGTGGTTTCCGTCCCGTTGTAGTGTTGCGTTTTGTTTCTTCTCCTTTGTGAGAGCTGCTTTCCCCTGCGAGGCATAGCGAAATGATTTCTCTTACTATCATACTCATTTACTTTCAAGCAAGTTTTGCTGAACTTGGGAGGGTTTGAGCGTTGAAAGAAGTCGTTTTCGAGCTGTTGTCTGTTCGATATTAGCCTGGAGGGAAAGATTGTGAGATGACTTTCTTTTAGATTTTTATTTTCTTCGTTTTTTATTTTAGATATTTTGCAAAATCCCGATTCTGAGCGATGATGCAACGTGTGAATTAAATAATCTCTGGATCGCACTCCGTGCTTGGTTCTCTACGTCCTTTGGGACGAGAACTTGAATTTGATTCAGCCAGTGCAGCCACCCACCTCATTTTCGATTTTGTGAAGGGAGGCAGGACGAGCACTTCGTAAGTACATATGTATGTAGTATGTCCTTGGCCTACCTAATAATACTGTCTGATACCTCCTGCTGCTATGAGCTCGGTACTAACCAATTCGAGCCTGCGCATGGAATGCCAGCTTGGATTTCAACTTTGGGGGGAATTTGGGGGGCGTGTTGTGGCGCAGCCATCACCCGCACCACTCCAAGCCCTCCAAGTTGGCAATCACTCCCACTGGCAACGGATAGCAGCCTCGTGGCTAGCGCGCCCATCGAGCTGTGACGTCGTCCTCCTTTATTTGATGATGATCACGATTTGGGGTTGGTATCACTAATAGTCTTTAGCTCCCTCTTGGTTTTTAGAAGGGATATCCGTTATACTGATCTAGGAATGAATTGGTGAAGTTGACGCGTTCTGCTACGGGGTTGCCTACAGTACTTGTAGAATTGTGAACTATTTCGTCTCGAGTCCACCCTAAAACAGCAAGACTCAACATCAAGATGCGGCTCGGAGTCGCGCCCTCCACGCGACACCTGAAAGTCTATGGCTTCCTCCAGACACCAACTATTCTATTATCTGTCCAACAACGACAACTGAGTCACTTTGTTCACCAGCCTTCGAGACTAATCGTGGCAAGCCATGGAAAAACTACTGGTTTCGTTACTTTTGGCGTTCGATTCGGCTCACACGAGCAAACAGCCAAAGATCTCAACCAACGTGGAGTCGACCAAGCTCTCTCGGACTTCGATGCTACCCTCGGGGAGGAGAAGGAGAAACAGACACGTGCACCATGGCACCGTCAAGGAGCTGATATCCCTCCAGTCCGACGCCAACGCTCTGCCGGTGCCATGACGAAAGGCAAGTGCACATGCACGTGGCCAAACCATGCAATCAGGAACTAACGAAGCTCAAGGGAAACTTTTAACAACCCCAGCAAGACTCCTTAAACTTGTTCTCCCTTTGACCACTGTCGATATGAATAGTGACCGGAAGGATGTCGCACCTCTGGCCCTCCTCGTTCACCCCCAACAGCCCTTGTCTTATCTTGAAAGATTGATTCAATCTGAGTTACCTCTCATCACAAACAAAAAGGGAGAGAATCAAGTCCCAGCAGTGATATTCCGGGCTAGGGAATCTAAAGATGATGGGATCAGACCCAAGACACGGAAAGCAGATGACGAGCAAGATGAGGGATCGTCCACGGACAAGACCTTTGGAGATGGTTCAGTCCAACGCTATAGTGGTGCCGGCAGAGAGGGTTCTGGAAAGGATGAAGGCGAGTTTGTGAAATGGAGTGCCTCAACTGAAATTGGAGATTTTATCAGGGATGCTGCGAGAGCCAAAGAGTTTGAAGTGGAAATCGAGGGCAGCCCTGAAGCTATCAAGGTCGGTGTACCCTCCTTTAACGACCGAACCTTTTACCTGCGTCAGAAGTTGCGGAGGACATCGAGGAAGATCGCAGATATGGCCAAGGTCAAGAAGGAGTGTGACACCGCTGCTCACAAAACTGGTCAACGTATCGCCCTTTCTGGCTGTGGAGTATTGGTCGGGTATGGCTCAGCTCTCCCTCCTTCCCTTTCTCTTCCGTCCCTACTCTTCACTTCTCTGTTTTCCTTCCTCATCACTCACTTTCAATGTCTGTTGCCCCCACGTTCTCACTCACACACTCTCTGTTCGATCCCATCCCTTCACCTCCTCAGCTCTCATCCACTGACCATCTCTTAGCTACTGGTATCTGGTCTATCGATTGACGTTCGAAAGTGAGTTGGGCTGGGACCGAATGGAGCCAATAACATATTTGGTTGGATTGAGCGGATTTATAGGGGGCTATATGTGGTTTTTATACCATAATCGTGAGGTTTCTTACCGCTCGGCGTTGAACCTTACCATCAGTCGTCGTCAGAGCCGGCTGTACGAGATGAAAGGCTTCGATCTTCAGCAGTGGGAGAGCCTGACTGAAGAGGGCAACGCCATTAGAAAAGAGATCAAGGCGGTGGCGGCCGAGTATGACGTCGAATGGGACGAACGAAAGGATGAGCAGGACCCAGCTGTCACAAAAGCTCTTAGGGAGGAACGGAAAAGTTCGAACGGCAAGGAAAAATCGAAGAAGGATGACAGTGGTGACGATGACGATGACAAACATGACGATTAAGCACTATGAAAAAATAGTCAACAACATCCCTGGATATGGATTCCCGGACCGGCATCGATTCATCACGAACATGAACATCAAACCCTTTCTCGTACACCAATCTCAACGCCGCACATGTTTGTTTCTGGCCGGATCGAAGATGGTGGCATCTGCAGCCCCGGAATTCGAGCCTGATCCTGCATCAATGACATCTGGTTAGCATCCAGAATGAAGTCTAATGGGGACAGAGAGATCAAGGAGGGGGAAGGAAAGAATCACACCTCCACTGCCATCTCCTGCTCGGCGATTACGATTGTTGCGGATGTCGCGTGACCGAAAGACGCTGTAGAGCAACCACAAGGTCACCCAGTTTGGAGCATGTTCACCGTTAGTTGCACCCATGTCGAAAAGAGTTCGTTGCATAGTGCCTGGCTTAGCTTGCTGCCATGTGTCGATGACTGCTTGTCGACGACGATCTTGACGAATGTGGTGCCAGAAGAAAGGAGGGGAGATGGTTGCGTCGTTGCGCTTTTCGTCTATCAGGTTGTTGCGATCGGAGTTCAATTTGTTGTACACAGCAATTGCTTCGTCCTGCCCTCGTCAGTTTTGATACCCATAGCATGCCTTTCTGACTGGTTTCGTACGCGCATGGCTCGATAATGCCCCTCGTGCTTTGGATCAGAAGTGCTTAAGCCCAGCGCCCTCATGAAGTCGTCTTTTGGGGCCCTTGGACCGACGGGGTGACGCTGAGGCATGATGACGATGATGATGACGATGGGATGGAAAAGGTCAATGAAACAGCCCGAAAAGTATGTGCAGAATGGGTACGATAGAGTCCGTGAGCACAGCGAGTGAGTGTCACGGAACGTTGACAAAGGTGGGATTGCCATGGAGCGCAATCTATATATCGCAAGCGAGAGCCCCCGATTCTCATTCTAGGCAGGGCGGCGGAGAGAGGGAGGGAGAGCAAACACGCCATTACGTCGATCCACATGGCATATGATTCAACAACCCGATTACCTGCACAAGCTCTGGACTCCCTTGGGCATCTAGGCAGGACGATTTTCCAATCGTGACCTTTGGCGCCTCAGAATGACATTGATGGGGATTTGCCAGCCGTGGCCACGGCAAGCTTCAGGCCAAATATGCCCTGCGTACTGCGTATGGTATGCACAAACACTCCGTTAGCAAGTTTGACATATGCGAGTATCCGCTGTGCAAGGGCGCCTCGTGGCGGGTTAAAATGTGGAACAAAGGACGATGCCAAACCGGACGACGGCTATGAATCCGGCTCTCTCCCTTTCCCTTGATGGGTTGCCTTCTTGCATCGAGTATGGTACTATGGAGGTATCAGCCTCAATGTCAATCCAGAGTGTCCTTGGCTGTATGTACCGAAATTCACTGTTCCAGAAGACTAAGCAGCCCTACGGATACAAGATGTTTCTGACTGGCCGAGACAAGGTGGTAAAGATTCTGATACGCCGAACTGCAGCAAACAAGTCATGTTATCTACACTGTTTCATGCGTTGGCTTGAAATGGCTCAAAGCTTACGGGTCCTACGACCAGACCATTATTTTGATTGTCGTCGACGAAGCTTTTACTTGTGTTTACTAGCTGACAAGGGTGGGTTTTTGGAGTCGGCGCAGATCAAAATCACCCATCGTTGCTCAACCGCCCTCAAGGCCAATATGACAGCTGTCGTGCTACAAAGCTCTACACAGCCTCTCGTCAGGTTTTCCATCGACGGCTGCAGCCAAGTCAAATAGAATGAATTTTTATTGTGTGCGTTGGGAATTCAAGTTGAGGTAGTGTTTGCTACGTGCAGGGCAGGACCAAGACCTGCATGATGAACAAACAACGTCAACCCACACACAACAACCTCCTTGCTTCAAGCGGTTTCTTCTCTTGGGAATTTGAATTTCCTCCCCTCTGTCTGAGAAGTAACCCACTCCAATCGAAATCTTTGGGAAGCAACGTAAAAAGAATTTCAATTAACCCAACGCAACTGCCCTATAAAAGTGGGAACAACTCCGTTGCAGTTTTGCATTGATCTTTGGAGCCATTGCCGTGGGGAAAATCAGCTGATGCAACGCAAATACCAGTACAGCCTGGGGACAATGAGCATCGTCTGACAAATGACTCTGGAATTTTTTACTGCATTCCCTCGTTGCTGGCTCTGCGCTCTTTGATGTGCAACTAGATTCCTTGGTTGAGAGGGTGTTGGATAAGTCCGGGGGAAGAAAAATCCACACATACGGGAGTACACACGATTGAACTTGACTTAACTTTCACAACTCTCCGGTCTAGACGCACGCGGTCCGTTGGGATGTGGTGTGACCTGTCAACATGCTAGGCCGAAGGACGACGTGTAGCCCTTGAGGGCACAAGCATCGGGCTACCAGCAACCATCCGTGCGCCTGTGACACCTGAAATGTATCTGTCCTTGGAGAATTAAAAACAGACGTCACCGAAACAGTCATGGGCCTTTTCAATCTAGGCAGATAAAATTGGCAACGCCTTCCTAACCCTCCTAGGATAAGAGAGAGTGGAAGCGATGAGGTTCAGTTGGTTCAGTTGGGGATTCGCCATGCCGTACAAGCTCAACCACGTTGTAGAGAAATAGGCCGACGAAGGTCGACCGCATCTTCTCAAATTGTGTCCCCTGTTGAGACATTTCGAGTGTGATGGGAGGTTTTGCATTTCATGGAAGACTTCTACAATTTGAGCGCGTGACAAGTTGTTTTGGTGAAAGAATTGGAAAGATGGAGAAGGACATAGGTAAGCTTGGGGGAAGAATAATGATGTTGAAGTATAAGGCAAGGGGTTGTTGTGTCATTAGACGACGTGAAAGCGCTTTGAGGCAGAAAAGCAGATTGAATATGTGGGGTGGGCAGGGCCAGGATTTGATTTTGCAAGCACCGGCAGAGGGTGTGGCCTTTTGGCTGGGTTCCTGAGTTTTACGTACAAGTCATTTACCCTCGGCTCAATTCGAACGAACAGGCCAGAGTCAGTTGATCGGATCTCTGATTCCTGTACTAGAAAATGTAGTCAAAGCGCGAGATTAGAGGGATGGGCCCAGGCTAACTTATATAGCAGCCTAGTTGGTTCACTGGCGGTGTGCAATCCTAGATACAATAGTGTGGCTGACACATATCATGTCGGACATTCTCACAAACTACCGGTTTACATGTCGAGCCTCGTCACTTGTATGGAGACGGGGAGGACGGAGTAAGCAGCCCTTGCGTCCCTTGAGGTCCTTTGATCGGTAGAGGGAGAAGCGAATACGGACGTGTCAACCGGTGTCCTCCCTGGCTCTCGATCCCGTCTGGGACCTCCGTCTTGGATGCATTTGCTAGAAACAGCAACCCAGGTGACGTCGAAATTCTTATACCACTAACGGCGGGCTTGGGAGTTTGGGAGTTCAAGAGGAACTCAGGAGGACCGTGCTCATGTTTTCATAGACGAGGTCGTCCATCCTCGGTTCACGGGTCAGCGACGGGCAAGCTGGATACAGGTAGGAATTCGAAAGCAATACTATTATTACTTAGTTTACCCACTGCTCGAACTTAACCAGGCCTGGGTGCTTCAACGAGGGTTTCCCGTGTTCCCCGTACCCCGTATGAGGAATCACATCCACGGATATTACATAGCTACTATACCGAGTATGTATTGTGGATTGTGGATTGTGGATTGTGGATTCATTTTGAGTCTGTTGCAGCATCCTTGCAGGCTGCGAGATGGGGGCAAGTGGTACGTGTTTGATTGCTTGGTAGCGACAAGATATGGAGGACTCCGTACCCGACGAATTGCTCGAACAGTCTACTTAGGTACCTAGTGAGGTACCCAGTGAGGTACCTATAGTTAATGACCTAGGCTCTCATTGCGGAGTACTATACCTGAAATCCATATCTCCACCGGTGCCTACCTAGGTACCTAGGTACCTGCCAGTAGGTACGTACCTCAATGCAAGTATGACCGACCTTATGGATTGGTATAGGCGTGGTATCGATCCCATGCCAGGTATGTACATTACCTGTACGGAGTATTACCTGCTAGCCTACTCACCAATTACCAACCCGGAGGTACCTGACTAGGCCCCTAAGTGGTTAGGTACTCCTGCACTCCGTACTGAGATCTCCACCCTTTGACCGTTGAGAATTCCCAAGATCTCAAATCTCAAATCTCGACCTCGCGATTAAACAATCTCAAACGTCAAAACCTCTCGTCGAGGCTCACTCCTGCACATCATCATATTCATGCATCATATCGCCATCCTTGTCAATTATTTATCCAACCCTTGTACTTGTGTCTGTGCCCCTTTACCTCACGAAATCCTCGGTATCTGCATCGTGCATTTCGTTCATCTCCAGTCCTCCGCCTCGTATTCCTTTCATTCTCATCGAGCTTCCGCCTTGGCCGTGACTTTCCCTCTAACCAGCTAGCATCCTCTACAACCTCTAGTCAGTCGCAGAAGGGCTTTCCGTTTGTTTCAATTCTCCCCCCTCCAACCACCAGACAATCCACAATTAGCTCCACGCTGAGTACTCGCAGGAGTCTGGGAGAACGATATCGACGGAGCAACAACTCCGCTCTTGGCTGCAAAATACACTTCCTTTAGGTTCCTGGTGTCTTACGCTGACGCAGACCCTTCAACGACAAGGACGAGAGCACGATTTTCGGCTCTTTTGGGCCTTTATTTTCACCAATTTCAGGATTATTGTGTTCCACTTCATCTCCCAAGGCCTGCTTCTGCCTACCCCTAGGCTTGACTAGGACGGAGCCTTGCTCTCTCGGCTCCGGATTACGCCCGTGTAACATCCACCCCTACCTAGCGCCGTCTATCGAGACACTATCTGAAGGCGAGGAAATACCGAAAAGAGCAGAAAACAATTCGCCATCAAGCCACAAAGATCGCTTCAAGGACGCACAGGACCGCGGGGACAGGGGGTCTAGGCGCTATTCACTCAAATGTCCACGCCATCGTTGTCATCATCAGGCCATCCACCAAGTCCATCTTCAGGTCCACCACCCAGCAAGAATGTCAGTGCTTCGCCGCCCACCAATGATATCATTCCCATTCTCCTTCTCAAGACTCAGTCTCAACCGCACGACTCGTACAATGACTGTTTCTCTGCCTCACAAGCACTTCCGCCGTCAGGAAGCATGAGAACCCCGGCCGGCTTAGGCGAGGCTCATGACAATAATGCCTCATCAACAACCATCACTTCCACCTCGTTGGACGATCATGCATCCGTCGCCGCCGATGGCGCCACTACCGTCACTTCGACGACCCTTGGCTTTCGCTTTCAACCCCTGTTTGTCCCTGTCTTGGAACATCATCCCAACACTCGAAACCTCGATATCCTGCAAGATCTATTGCGTAGCGAGCAATTAGCCACCAAGTATGGGGGCATGATCTTTACCAGTCAGCGCGCCGTTGAAGCGTGGTCCGAGGTGGTCAAGAGAGTGGAGGGCCATTTTTCAACTCCAGGGGACCTCCATGGCATTGATAGAGCAAATCCTAGTTCTTCAACGTTCGGTAAGGCCCATTCCCGTGCTCATTTTCAGGTTTCTTTCTCTTCCCCTTTCCTCTTTCAGAGTTCGTTTCGCTGCCCATTTCATGAGTCCCCGGGGATCTACCGTTGAGCGGTGCCGGTAGACATAATCATAATGGTGGATCTTGTACATCTACCCGTACACAGAGCCGCATTCCAATTGCTGACACGGAAACCACCTCGCAAGACTCACCGACCAGACTTCAGCGGCAACAGCCACCTCTAACGCCCCTTAATCAAGCCCCTCAAAGCACAGCCGAGGATGGTGACTCCATCTTCCCCCTATATTCCGTTGGTCCAGCGACATCGCGAGCACTGAACACGCTAGTCCAGGCGTCCCAGTCCTCCCCCTCGTCGCCCTTCTCCCGCATCCGACCCCAAGTCTCGGGAGAACACACGGGCAACGGCGCGAACCTGGCCCAGTACATCCTCTCCCACTACAACGCACTACACCCCCGAAAGTCACCCAAAGCTTCCACAGACCACCCACCAACCAAGGAGCCGCCCGACCTCGAGGCCTCATTACCCGCGGAGAAGAAACGACCACTCCTATTCCTCGTCGGCGAGCAGAGACGAGACGTCATCCCCAAAACGCTAATAGACAAAGAATGTAAGCTAAGCCCTACCCAGAGAATCGGCGTCGACGAAGTCGAGGTCTACGCCACGGGCACTATGGTGTCGTTCCAGCGTGATTTCAGCACACATCTCGAGTCGTTCCAGGCAGCAGGCCCGAAGCTTGTCGTCGTCGTCGTCGTCTTCTCCCCACAGGGATGCGATGCAATGCTCCGCTCGCTCGGATACATTGACGACCAGCGACGGCTGACGATGGCTGCGCGGGAGAGATGGCCAGGTGTGAATTGTGGCGGTGACCCTAGGGCGGAGGCAGCTGCGGCAGAAGAAGCAGGAAAGTCGTTCTCCGTCGTCATCGCAACCATCGGTCCCACGACGAGAGACCATTTGAAGGACGAGTTCGGCTTTACCGCCGACGTCTGTGCGGAAACCCCGTCGCCGCAGGGGGTGCGGGACGGCGTGTTGGCGTTTCTTCGTGAGAAGAAGTTGGTTTGAATACCTCTGAAGAAAGAGGCTGGCTGCTACGTGTATACATACATAGACGCGTGACGAGAAGTATATGCTTGAGAACACGTAATTAATGCTAAAATGAGACTTGAGCGATCGATCTGTGCACGTTTATCAATGGAATTTCGCGTTCGTGTACGCCTAAGACTAAGAGTGTGAGCACATAAGTCCTTCCTCCCGCGACCCTTGGTGCTGGCCATGCACCCACTATCGCCTGACCCGAGCCTCTCTCTCTCCCTCTCTCTCTCTGTGTGTGTGCACATGTGAAGGTATGCAAGGCTTCTTTCTCCTCTTGTGTGTGATTGTCGGCATCATTGGCACCACCAGATTATATTATCACAAGATATCCCCATATCCATCCATCCCTCGATCCAAGCCTGTAAGTAACTCACTACTCATGAGAGTTGACTTCACTTCCCCGTCTGACTTTGCCTCGCCTTTCTCCCTTGTACACCCACCTTTTAACCTTCCCACCTCGCTCTATCCCTCTCATTCCAGAATCAACTCAAAGAATAGCCTTCTCACTAACCCTCCATCTCCCCTCAGGGGTCTTAACGACCTTTCCATCCCTTCTCAGCTTCTCCAGCACCATCAACAGCCCAAACTCGGCGGGCTGATACAGATTCTCCGGATAGTGCTTATAAATCACCTTCACCATGTCGAGACTCGTCCACTCCTTGCCGCTCGCGACCTCTCTCGCCGAGCCATTGGTGACGCCAGGAACGGCCGTTTCCGTCTCGCTATCGCTCTCACCGAAAGTCGTGATGGAGTCGTGAATAGGCTTCTCATCAGCCGAGGGCCCCTTGACGGTGCCGTACTTGAGCACGTTCAGTGCCTCGAGCTCGCGCATGCGCCGGTGTGCGATGTACTCGTCGATCTTCGCGACCGCGTCAGTGATCACGACGCCGTGGCCTGGGTACGCGGCGCGTTTGCGTGCTTCCTCATCGGTGACTACGGAGCCCTGCTGCTGCTGTACGGTCTCTTGTACGCGCCGCTTCATTAGCGCCAGGCTGTCGAGGTACAGCTGCAGGTCCTCAAAGACCGCCGTTCCGTGGCCGAGCACATTGTCCGCGGTAAAGATGGAACCGACTTCGCGCGCGTCCGGAGATGCTGTGATCAGGAAGGCCATGTGATCCTTCGCGTGGCCCGGTGAGTGGATCGCTTCGATCTCGAGCCCGCCGTCAATACTAAACCGCTGTCCGTTCTGGATGTCGATTATGCGAGCCGTGTCTAGGGTTTTCTCGGGGTCGAGTTCGGGAAGGTGTTTGTAGACTTTGACGTCGGGAATTAGCGATTCTAGGTCCTTGACGCCGCCGATGTGGTCGGGGTGCCAGTGTGTCAGGATCGCGGTGGAGATGGTGGTGGATTTATCCTCCTGTGCGTCGAGGACGGTGCGCACGGTTGAGATCCATGCTTTGTGGCCTTGTGCTGTGTCGAGAAGGAGTCGGCGTGGGCCGCTTCCCAGTAGGTATGTGTTGGTGCCTTGTAGTGTGAACTGTTGAATAGGAGGAGGTGGCCGGGTTAGTCATGGCTCTGGGACGTAGTATGAAACAACGAGACAAGCATAGATAAGTGTAAAGTTGGGCAGAAGAAAACGAGAAGTTCCGTTGGGTCCAGGGTATGAAAGGCCACCATCCTCCCCTCCTAGTCGAAGCAACCTTGAGGTGCTATGACGTCCCCCTTATAGAATATGACATACAATGAATTCAGTAACATCGAATGAGGCACAGTTAACCTCCGTCCTTTTATCAGAGAACGAAGGCTGAAAGATCACAATGAAAAAGCACATACCTTACTAGGATTCCCACCCAAGATCCGAATGATATTGGTACTGACCTGCTCCCAATCAGGCAACTGTGGAAGGTTTTGCGCCATAGTTCTCTTAACTCGTGGTCTGGATGTCGTGCGGCTGATCAACCGGATGAGCGTCGAGCGCATATACTGTGTAAAGGTAAGGAGAGGGCTTGATGTGAGGTGAGTTGAGTTGGAGATGGTAAATCGGTCGTGCCAGTTTACCAATTGTCTCAATGCTAGCGAGGGATCGAGAGACAGATGATATCGATATACCCACGGAGTATATAGTACTATATTGATATGGTTGTCCGTTTCTTCGGTTCACGTGGCTTCTAGGAGCCCTCTGAAGACAATAACCTCAATGCTTTTACAGCGACCCCCGAAATGGTGTTCAATTCCCTTTCTCACGTGGGAGCAACTTGCTCCAGCGGTAGAGGTAAATGCTCCTTCCCTCTAGGGATCTATACCAACCAACATGCAAGGTCTGACGTATGGCCCTTCACACCTGAGCAATGGGTGATGGAATGCAGTGGTACAGGAAGTCCTGCCACTTGTATACAATCCAAGTGTGGGGGTTTGTGAGAAGAACACTATGCTCAAGAAATAAAATAGAGATCAGGACGAAAATAATAATATGCGGCGATCTCCAAATTTATAGCGTTCTCACAATATCAGATATCCGGATACGGGAAAGGTGATGATACCTGGAGCCTTGGATTATGACTGGGCGTGGTGGGGGAATGCAGAACGAATAAGTCAGCAGGGATAGAACATGCCGCGCAGTTTGAAACATAGGTACAAACGGTCAACCCTTCACTGGAAAACCGTAGTGGTGATTGTATGTACGTCGCAGAGTTGAGCTCCCCTTAGCCGTACTTGCAACGATTATTAGTTTAATATGATTGGAACTCAACCGTTTGTATGGTTGTCGCAATCGACCCTCTCCAATTGACAATCTGACATTGGACTCCACTATGGCAACTGCATTTTTTTGAGCCGAGGTTCACGGGTGCGCAGGAGCCCGGGCCAGAAGGGATGGAACCTGTCAGTTCGTCTTAGCTACATCCGAGACAGGCGCTGTCGATACTGTTATTTGACTCCTCGTTTTCATGTCTATCACAATAGCCCAGGCGGGTTCCCATCAATCAAAGTACTTGTTGCATGTTGGCGAGCTACTCGGCGTGAGGGACTACGAGCACACTGAGGAAGACAGCCACGAAATCATGATCTACACGTCAAGTACAAGCATGGTATTCGCTATTTCAAGATACATAACATCATGGCCACAACCCACCCCGGAAGTCACTGACCCACCAGACCTGTAGGCTGTTATTCAATATTGATTGATGCCTTTGATTGATGTGAATTGCCCCTGATCAAAGGTCCATGTAGGAACCTGAACATTCTTCCCCACCTGTCCTTGCGTGCGACTACTCACTGTACATGACCGGCAGACCTGTTTTTCATGATCCCAGCCGTGCCCAATTACTTAGTTCCGGCAGCTTTAGCCATAGCATTCAATGCAGAACCATTTCGGAACCATTCAAGTTGGCCTTCGTTGAATGTATGAGACAACTCGATATCAAACTCCTTGCCATCCTTGGGGTGGACTTTCATGGTAACTGGGGTGCCAGGTTTGATATCGGCGACAAGGAGATCCACTTTATCGTCCGGCTTGATCTTGTCGTAATCTTCAGGGTTGGAGAATGTCAGGGGTAGCATGCCTTGCTTCTTTAGATTGGTTTCGTGGATACGTGCGAAGCTTCGAGTGATGATAGCGGTGCCACCAAGATGTCGGGGTTCAAGCGCAGCGTGCTCTCGGGACGATCCCTCGCCATAGTTCCAATCACCGATGACAACCCACTTGATGCCATCAGCCTTGTATTTCCGGGCTGTCGCTGGGACGGCATCCCATTCACCAGTCTTGAAGTTCTTGACCTTGTTGGCTTCACCGTTGGCCTCGTTGATGGCGCCAATAAGCATGTTGTTTGAGATGTTGTCAAGATGGCCACGGTACTTGAGCCACGGTCCAGCCATAGAGATATGGTCGGTTGTCGTCTTGCCTTTAGCCTTGATTAAGATTGGGAGATCAAGGTAATCCTTGCCATCCCATGCCTGGAAAGGCTCTAGAACCTGTAGTCTGTCTGATGTGGGTGAGACTTGTACCTCAACGGAGGCGCGCTCCTCAGGAGGAGCTTGATAAGTGTCAAGACCTGGGTCGTATCCATTGCGAGGTAGACCGTCGCCGGTGGGAGGCTTAAGCTTGAAGTCATTGCCATCCTTGTCTTTCAGGGTGTCTGTAAGGGGGTTGAAGCTAAGATCTCCGGCAATAGTCATTGCAACAACTAGATCTGGCGATGTCACAAATGAGTGAGTGGCAGGGTTGGCATCGTTTCGTCCGGTAAAGTTTCGGTTGTAGGAGGAGATGATAGAGTTGGGGTCGCCCTTCTTGACGTCTCGTCGATCCCACTGGCCAATGCAAGGACCACAAGCGTTGGCAAGAATCATGCCTCCGAAATCCTCTAGTGTCTTAAGTTGACCATCACGCGCAATGGTGGCTCGAATCTGCTCAGAGCCTGGGGTGACCGTGAACAAGGACTTGGCTTTGATACCATGGTCCATGGCGTCCTGGGCGATCGAGGCAGCACGTGACATGTCCTCATATGAAGAGTTGGTGCAGCTGCCAATCAACCCGACCTTCAGCTCCTGTGGCCATCCATTGTCTTTAACGGCTTGGCTAAACTTGGAGATGGGTGTGGCCAAATCTGGTGTGAATGGGCCGTTGATATGAGGTTCCAATTCAGAAAGATTGATCTCGATCAGTTGATCATATTCTGCGCCTTCATCCTCGCGAAGCTCTGAAGCATACGATCGAGCAAAGTCACCAATCGCTGACCTCTTGGTTGCTGCCAAGTACTTGTACATGTTGTCATTGAAGGGGAAAATAGAAGTAGTGGCTCCAATTTCAGCACTATTGAAAAATCAGCTTCGTGGCACTCTCAGAAGTCCTTGAAAAGGATCCCTTACCCCATATTCGCGATCGTAGCAGCGCCGGTGGTGCTCAGAGTGTTGACGCCGGGACCTGATGTCGTAAAGGGTTAGTAGATGCTCAATGTGAAAAATGTAAAAGAAAAAGTTGCAAGAGGTTGAAAAGAAAAAAGTGGAAAGGCCAAAACAGTTCAAAATGACCAGAGGTGATTCCAGCTCAGAAGAGATAATTGATGCATCCAGATATGATATGATCGAGCAACTCGTTGCGTCTAGATAAATGTTTGTTGAGATAATCACCGGCGGTGAATTAGAGGGAGGTGGCAGCCAGGGCTACCTTCCTGATATGCGCCTTGGTCCTCTGGTGATCGTTCAGGCCACCAGGTCGGGTAAACTCCTTGTCGCAAATAGGGCAGTAGTAGGGCGACCGTGGCACTGATCTACTCTGTTTCGCCACCTGGAGCGCGTGCTTTGGACCTTTGACATGTTTTGACATGTTGGGCAGGGCTGCCGCAGTGTTGAACGAATGATTGCAAGGCTGGCAGTGATGGCGCTTCTCCTGAACAGCCTTCTCCTTGCAGCATTTCTCGATTGCTTTGACAGCCTGAGGATTGTTGGTGGTGAAAGCCTTCCTGCTTCTATTGGCTTTGAAGCGATAGGTCTCAGGGTTGGTAGTCTTCTGCTTAGAACGCCATTCTCTCATGTATCCTTTACGACGGGCTGCGATCTCAGCGGCTTGCTGCTCGAGCTCCTCACGGGTGAGGTTGAAGTCCCCAACGGGTGACTCGGAGAGGGGGTTGTAAGAACAGAGGCCATCCTAGGGCAGCCCGTCCTTTGGCCAAGGACACATCTCAGCGACACCATAGGCGTATTTAGTATTGCATTTCAAAGACCAGAAGTGAAAAGTAAACACTCCCTCTAAAGCGACCATGAGCAGGCGGGTGACTGGAACGTCCGCAGCAGTAGGGATTGGCATCCAGCAGAGTAGGCCTTGGTGCACGACTTTGAAGCCATCTGCCTTTGCTTTGGTTACGTGCTGCGGGAGTTGGACATTTGTGCGGTACTGTGTTAAACGGATAGAAACACCGGCGGTGGCATTGGTGCCAGAACCGATATAGACCAGTGGTTTGTGGCCATCTTTGCGTAGAACGTTGACGTAGACAGCCCATCTCTTCTCAAAATCTGATGGAAGAGTCTCGAAGAAGTGACACGTTGGAGGTGTGTCACCTTGTAGAGCACCGAGGAGCCCAGGGCCGAAAGTGAGGTGTGTGGTGTCCAGTAGGTCTCGGACAAGCATATTGCCTGATAGCACGTGTGCGTACAGGGGGTGTTTGGCTCGGTCTGCTAGATCATTTATGCATTTGATCACTAGATGAGCAAGCAAACTGGAAAGGCTGGAGGGCAGGTCAAGGTCAATGTCCTCGGCATCTGAAGGGTCGAGGTTGGTGTCGGAGTTGTCGGAATCAGGGTTGGATTCAGGCTCGTAGAAATCCGGTTCAGAGCCAGATTTATTGAGATCAGGATCAGGATCTGACTCTGAGTCTTCGATAACACAAGGGTAGGAAGCAGAGCCATATGTGGGATCCATAGCTCCAAGTTGTTAGAGACAAACACCTCCGGTGATTTGAACGGGTTACTCGTTGAGTAGCAGTTGCAATGATGCGTGCAGTGAGCTCTAGAGAATCATTGGCGGTGATTTGGTGTAAAACCAACAAGTCGACAAGATTAGAGAAGAGTTGAGAAAGGTTTCTCTCTCCTCTTCTCCCACCCTCCCGACCGCTGGCAAGGAAGGTGGGGAATGCCGGGTGAGGAAGACATATGTTCCCGATTTGGAAGGAACGAGCACACTTCGAGAGAGGAATGTCGCTGCATTATGGAGAAGTCCTGTCGAGTATCCTGGTATGATTTAGAGAGGTACGGTCCAGTGGTAGTCGATCCCGGGTAAGAGGCTTCAGATAGCTGTTGAATGGGCCAGAAGGAAGAATCCAGTTGTTTGAAAGGGCCAGATAGAATGCTACGAGGAAGATTGTATGGAGTGGGCCATGAAGAGAGTTGACTCTACGAAATGGATGGGAGATAGGAAAAACTGTCACTTACCATGGTATTCAACAATAGCACCAGTACCTCCCTTCACGGTCAAAATGCCCGCAACTTTTAGGATGATATCTAAGTAGAGTCAGCGGTGAGACAGACAGGGGGATGATAATGAGCAGCTGAGTCAATCAGACAGGGAAGGGGAAATCACAGGCAGTGATTCGTTGGGTCATTGAGATGGGTAAGGGGAAGGCGTCGATGGAAACCTACCCTTGGGAGCGGTCCAACCAGACAATTCACCAGTAAGCTTGACACCAATGATTTTAGGAGCCTTCAACTCCCATGGGAGACCAGCCATAACATCGACGGCATCAGCGCCGCCCACACCAATAGCTGCCATACCGAGACCTCCAGCGTTGGGTGTGTGAGAGTCGGTGCCGATAAGTAGAGCTCCAGGGAATGCATAGTTTTCGAGAACAATTTGGTGGATAATGCCAGAGCCAGGTCGCCAAAAACCGATGTTATATTTTGCGCAGGCAGTTGACAAGAAGTTGTAGACTTCCTTGTTGATATCCTTTGCTCGATCCAAGTCCTTGTCGCCGCCAATTTGGGCCTCGATCAAGTGATCGCAATGAACAGTGGTGGGGGTAGCGACCGAGGGCAGACCTGCGGACATGAACTGAAGAATGGCCATCTGAGCGGTTGCATCCTGGCATGCTACTCGATCGGGACGGAGTTTGAGGTATGAGACACCACGCTGGATATCTTGACCTTGTGGATCATCCAGATGGGAGTAGAGAACCTTCTCGGCGAAGGTGAGAGGTCTGTTTAGTCTTTTCCGGACAATTGCCAAATTCTCGGACATTTTCCTGAGCCCAATGTTAGTTTCGCTCGATATCAAGCATGCAACCGAGGCTTACTTGTAGTTGATATAGTGGCCCTTCTCCCAGTTCGTCATTTCGACCTGTTTGGGACTGTCAGAACCAGTGAACATAGCACGCTGGTAGATCAAACTTATTTTTGCTCAAAGGATCGTCAGAGACGGTTGCATATCCCATCCTGGACAGTCGCAGGGGCTGCATAGAGGGGTTAGCTAGCTGCGGGCTTTCTCGGGCGGGATAGATAGAGAACTGACAGTGCCAGCAATGGACGCTTGCTGTAGAAAACAAAGTTAGCCATTTGCCTCGAATTTGGCGACAGACTAGGCACTGTTTGGGCCAGCTATCAAGGTGTAGGAGGTGGAATTGCAAACGAGCAGAAAAGCTGGGATTGAGGCGGGAGCAAGACATACCAAGCGCGAGGCCATTCGGCCTAGAGGCCTTGCAGACATCATGATTGCGACGATACTTGAGCTCTAGCAACAAGTGCAGGAAGTCAAGGTCGACTCAGTCGAAGTTCAAAGAAAAAAAGAAGAGGAGGAGTGGAGAGGGAAGTGGTAAAGAATGAAGAAAGAAGCAAGCTGTGGATGTTGCGTAGTAAGTAGGTGGATGGACGGAAGCTCCTCTGCCACGGGTACGGTGCTCGGGGCGAGGGCGATAAGCCTTGGAAGACGTCAAAGTTGCCAGGGATGTTGCTAAGGTGTGTGGCCAATGTGCTAAGGGCACCGTAGCTGCCACTCAGAGCAGTCGGATTCCAATACCTCGTAATTACTTGTAAGTCTAGACACCGCCGCACATCTGGAAACAACAACCTGAGTCTTTTCTGGCGATTGCTTGCAAGGGCACCGCGGAAGAGCCTTTCTGCAAGTGCGGTAGTAGCGAGTATTGATACCGTCTCAATTGCATCCAGACCAGGTAACGGGTATGTCCTCCGTTACGTACCGTGTCCAGCTCCAGGGCCCGAGGCCATCGCCAACGCCAATGCAGATGCCGCCCCACGAATACTTCCAATGCCCCCCTTAGGGCCCCAACATTGCCTAGGAAAGACTCCGTACGGGTGCTCCGTAATATTAGTATTATAGTGCTCCGTACTCCAGACTAACTCGGAGTTTGAACCTCGTTTGCACCCAACTATCAAGTAAACATCCCACACACGAGGTGATCCCCATCTATGTACAACCTGGGGCATTGAGGGCAGCCAAGTGATAGGACCGTGGTGGAGGTCTGAGGAGTAACCTCCCTGCTCATCACATCAGGTTTACCTCATACATGGCCATGGCACGCCGTTACGACTGGGGAGTGTTATGATGGCAATGACATCGGAGGTTAGGGTTCATGGCGAGTAATTCTGTTTGGGACTGAGCTGATTGGCTGCGAAGGAGGTCTGCAGGTCAAGCAGAAAAATGGACTGCGGTTTGAGGGATTTGCAGTCGGAGCTGCATCGGGTCCAATTTGCACTGGGAGCGACGAAAGAGGCCCACACTCCGCCAAGCCTGACACCAGAAATCCCACATGCCGCGGTTATTGATTTGCACTCCGAAAATTGCCCACTGACTCGCAGCTCATCCTACTTGTTGCCGGCTGGATTATCATTTCTCCCCAGAGCCCTTCACCCACTCAGCCGAAGCGTTTTCGCAACCTCGAGAGAGAAAAAAAATAAGATTGTTGCCCCCGGGTCCGACCTCAAACGAAACAGGCCTGCTGCTAATTAGGCTGGCGCTCACCAACTACAAGAATTCCCCATCTTTTCATTCTAGAATCTAAACTATACCATTCTTATCCCGTAACCCACATTCATCAATCGACATGGGCAGTATCCGTCGCACAAAGACCAAACGCCGTACTCGGTCCGAGCAATCCTGGTCCAATCAAAAACAACTCAATTGCTAACATCCTCTCCTCCTAGGGATCTTGACCAGGTCAAGGCTGACCTCAAGTCGCCCAAACATCTCTCTCAACACAAGTCATCAAAGGCTAGTGAGGATCTACCGGCTCTAGGAGCCTTCTACTGCACTGAATGCGCCAAATACTTCTCCGACAGTCATAACCTAAACGAGCATCGGAGAGGCAAGCAACATAAGCGAAGGCAAGCCTTGAAACCCTCATTCTTGTATATACAAATTCCACTGACCATCATTCGCTCAGGGTAAGGATGCTGAAGGAAGAGGCTCATAGCCAGAAGCTTGCAGACGCTGCCGTCGGACTCGGTCAAGATGACCGCCGGACGCAACCAGCACAGGATGAATCTGTGGCGCACGCCATGGATGGCATTTCATAAAGCAGTCTCTGGCCAGCAAATCCAACTGCTCTGCTGAACATTGTTCACTGAGTCACTGAGTCGCTGCAGGCGATCCCGTCGTTAGACTCGTGGGAATCTCCTCCAGGGTGAGGGCCCTCAGTTTTGGTTGCTCAGAAGTACCATGATCTTTTCATACGCAAACCACTGCTGTCGGTTAGTTGATTAATTCAACTCTCATTTTCGGGGCTACACACCTGGACAGCATTGACAATGAATGCCCGGAGACTACACACCCCAATACCACGGTAAAATCCTCGAAGCCCTGAATCTTGCCAGATTTCACGGGCTATAACGAGGGACGTCTTGGCAGTTTTTGGAGCGATTGTATCACTGTTAGACCGAAGGAGCCCTTGCTGCTCTGGGCTCCACGAGGGCTGGGTCTGTAGGCGTGTCTTTACCACATCAAGTGGATAGATAGACAACCAGGTTACCACTCCTGCAATACCCCCGCTGATGAGGACATCTGAGGCAGTAGGAGCAGCAAAAGGGTCTGCTCCTCTAGAAAGTAGCAAGCGTTTGCTGAGTTCATATGACCAAAAGTACCAACCATATCCGACTCCGTCCCGAATACTGGTTATCATTCCTCCGTAGTAGAGCCCTCGGACCCCCTGATGGCTCCAGATATCCTTAAATACAGCGTATGAAGATCCCTGCCCATCAACCACCAGCTGAGCCCGGCATTTAATAAGCTCTGATGGTGCTGAGATCACAAACGTTGCGAGACCACCAACCGCGCCTGCCATCCAGATTTTGCTTAGATCCACCCCGGCGAGCTTAGTGTAGTCGAATATGCTCGGGTCCATCAATTTTAAAGACCTATTGAAAGATAAAAAAAGAATGGAGTTGAGAGCTCCATAGCCAAGTATCGGAGCTGCTGCTCCTCTGAATAAAGCCGTAAATCTCTGCACATTGGTGCCTTGCTCTTGTATTGGAGCTGGTGAGGGAAGCCCAGTACTCGTTTGAGCCTTGACCTTCAAGACATCTAAGCGATTGCCTATCAGTATTCCCAATGCTCCAGAGACATAGCTAGCCCAGAAATCTGCAGACATGCTGCAAGGATCCGGACCTAAGGAAAAGAACAATGGGAATCGAAAGGGTTCTTATATACCATGCTGGAAGCTGTAATACAGCTATCGGAACGGGTAGAATACAGTATTCGCACCGTATATATCCCGAACTACCCACAGCGACTAAGAACAGGGTTGTTCAATAAGTAATATCACCAGCATCGAATAAGCTGAATACATCAACACGACGAACTCAGAGCTTAGGCACGGTGCGGCGCGGGGCTGCCACTCGAGGGGCAGACATCTTAATCCACCGTACTATCACGTGTTATCGTGTTTCAGTGTGACGCGTACGACGCGATATATTGATTTCGCAGTCGCGTGTGCCGGGCCTTCCTACTGGGCCAGCTCAGTAATCCTACAAACCAAGTGCATTATTCCATGAAGGTGGGATTAAGGGTCGAGTTTGCTCCTCAATATCAAGATGTATGTACCGCAGCAGCTCTACCTCCCACCTCACACTGACTTCCTCTCAGGATTCGTACGAGGGCGTCTGCACATGACCATGACAAGGAAAACATCCCTCCTGCCAAAGCAGGCCGACTGAACGTCAATTCCTCTGCTGCAATAGATCGACTTGTCAAGCCATTCAAGTGTCCCGGGTCTGCAAATTCTCGCAAAAAGACCGGCGAACCCGCACGCAAGCGAAGAAAAGTCAATTATGCGGAGGCCGACGGTGGCGGTGATGATACAAGTGGAGGATTCAGCATTGATGGTGAAAGCGTGGCCTTGAAAGACCGATTCCCTGTCTTCAAAGTCAAGGACAAGGAGACAACTTTCCGTTCAAGATTTGCAATACCCTTGATCAACAAAAACGCCATTGACTCTTCCCGACTAGCTCCCAGTCTGGGAATGAGACGGGGACTACCTTTTGTCAACAAGCCTCTGCATGATCCTAGTGGTGAATTTGCCATTGTGCTATATGATCCTACAATCGATGGAAAACCCGACGACAAGCCAGAAATACAGGCAACAGAGGTAGAACAAGAAAAGCCAAAACTTGATATCCCTCTCATGCACAAGAGTCTCGCGGAGATCCTAGGCATCAAGAAGCAAGTAGAAGGCGAAAGACCAAAGGTGCCTGTTGTCATTGACCCTAGACTAGCCAAAGTCCTCAGACCGCATCAAGTCGAGGGAGTGAGGTTCTTATATAGATGTACTACTGGTCTGGTTGATGAGAAAGCCAAGGGCTGCATTATGGCCGATGAAATGGGCTTGGGGAAGACATTACAGTGCATTGCATTGATGTGGACCTTGCTCAAACAGTCTCCTGAGGCTGGAAAATCTACCATTCAGAAATGCGTCATTGCGTGCCCAGCAAGTCTCGTCAAGAATTGGGCAAACGAGTTGGTAAAGTGGCTCGGCGAAGGGGCCATCAACGCTTTCGCTATCGATGGGAAGGCTTCGAAAGAGGAGCTAACTATGCAACTCAGACAGTGGGCAATTGCTTCTGGAAGAGCTGTCGCCAGACCTGTCCTTATTGTCTCCTACGAGTCTTTGAGGTTGAATATCGACGAGCTAAAAGACGTTAAGATCGGGCTGATGCTATGCGATGAAGGTCACCGATTGAAAAATGCTGAGAGCGAAACCTACATGGCGCTCACTGGACTCAATGTGGAGCGACGAGTTATTCTCTCAGGAACTCCCATCCAGAATGATCTGACTGAATATTACTCCTTACTGGACTTTGCGAACCCAACCTACTTGGGTACCAAAGCTGACTTCCGCAAGAAGTTCGAATTGCCAATTCTTCGCGGTCGCGATGCTGCCGGTTCCGATAACGACAAAGCCAAAGGGGAGGCCGCAACTGCTGAGTTGGGCTCACTTGTGAAGAAGTTTATCATCCGAAGAACCAACGATATCCTCTCCAAATACCTGCCTGTGAAGTACGAACACGTGGTCTTTTGCAATTTGGCTCCATTTCAAATTGACCTTTACAATCATTTCATCCAGAGCCCGGACATCAAGAGCCTGCTAAGGGGCAAAGGGAGCCAGCCGCTCAAAGCCATCGGAATTCTCAAGAAGTTATGCAATCACCCGGACCTTCTAGATCTCGAGAAAGATCTTCCTGGGAGCGAGAAATATTGGCCAGATGATTACGTACCGAGAGAGGCGAGAGGCCGAGACCGGGATGTCAAGTCCTGGCATTCTGGAAAGTTTGCAGTCCTTGAGCGAATGCTTGCGCGAATACGACAGGACACCAATGATAAGATTGTGCTCATTAGCAACTACACTCAGACACTTGATGTATTTGAGAAATTGTGCAGGGCTCGATCATACGGATGCCTTCGACTAGATGGAACGATGAATGTCAACAAACGCCAGAAGCTGGTCGATAAGTTCAACGATCCCAATGGCGAGGAATTTGTTTTTCTGCTGAGCAGTAAAGCTGGTGGGTGTGGCATAAATCTCATTGGAGCAAATCGGCTTGTGCTGTTTGACCCAGACTGGAATCCGGCCGCCGATCAACAGGCGCTTGCCCGTGTTTGGAGAGACGGTCAAAAGAAAGACTGTTTCGTGTACAGGTTCATGGGCACCGGCACAATCGAGGAGAAGATCTTTCAGAGACAATCGCACAAGCAAGCACTCTCCTCTGCGGTCGTTGACTCGGCTGAAGACGTTGAACGACATTTTACGCTTGACTCCCTTCGTGAGCTGTTTCAGTTCAAGCCCGACACCACAAGTGACACACACGATACATTCAGATGCAAACGATGTAAACCGGATGGTACACAGTCAATCAAAGCGCCTGCAATGCTCTACGGTGATACAAGTTCTTGGAATCATTTGGTAAACAATGGAGATGCAGGACCGCTTGGGAAAATTCAGGATCTTCTCCTCCGACAAGAAGCCTCTGAGAATGCCGTTAGCGCCGTATTCCAGTATATCAGTCACTAATAGAGTCGAATGCTAGGCTGGCTGTTGGAAGATTCAGCTTATTCGTTCCCACCTTCCACCAACTCTGTTGGCAGTTGTTATTCGCTGGTGTTGACTATTCTAGGCAGCCATTATTTGTTTCTCAGAGCACAAACAAGGTCCTACTATCACGAGATAAACGATGAATCCCATGTAACCCAGAGGTTGGAGGTGGGTTTCCAGGGCGCAGCCTCGGATCTTGAGGATCTCGAGGATCCATAGATTGTAGTTAGTACAGTATTGATGCGGTGCAGTTAGAGAATTCATTATTGGCCATGAGACATCTAAAAGTTGCTGAATTGTTTGTAGATGATACTGATAACGAACATTAGCTGAAGCGCAGCCAGACAATGATGAAATATGTAAATCTTAGGCTGCTAAAGCTGAATGTTGAACCCTGTCAATTTTGGGACGCCAATAAATCCTGGAAGCGGCGAGGAGTGAAGTTTGGATGCGGACCCTGAACCTGATCGCGAACCTCATCCATTTCAACGCGTCTCATCTCCGTCCGCCTTCTTCACCACTGCCTGTTAATCCTTGGAACAAACATCTTCCTGGAATTAATCATATAATACCTGGGTACTATTATTCGACCATATGATTTCTGTAATCGCTAATCGTCCCTAATCGACACCACCACCGTGTGCTTTCCCGTTCCCTTGATGATGACGTTGCGATCAGACCTGCAATCGATCAATACACCCTTAACACCATGGACCCCTCAGTGCAACGCCTTCTTACCGACAAGCTCTATGACAAGCGCAAGCAGGGTGCCTTAGAGTAGGAGACAGTTTTTTTTTCCGTTCTTGTTGCGCATAACTGACTTACGTAAGACTTGAACGATTCATCCGTGAATCTGCAGCGAACAAGGACCACGACAAAATCCAAAAGACCATCGAACAGTTGTGTCATGATTATGCCTACGCCGTGCATCTGCCCCATGCTCGCAATGGAGGCTTGATAGGACTGGCAGCTGCCTCGATTGCCTTGGGCTCAGTAAGTCAACTCCAAACCATAACTACCTGGGGGACCGATCCTGACAGATTTTCCCATCCTAGGAGGATGTTGCCCGTTACCTGCAATTGATAGTGCCACCAGTGCTAGCATGCTTTACCGACCAGGATGCTCGCGTACGGTATTACGCGTGCGAAGCCATGTACAATATTGCCAAGGTTGCAAAGGGTGAGATTCTAGTGTTTTTCAACGACATCTTCGATACGCTTTGTAAGGTACGTCGCCGTGATTATCAATCCTCTTGATATATCTTAATACTCACCTTATTGTATCTAGCTCGCCGCCGACACTGAACTATCTGTCAAGAACGGTGCCGAATTGCTCGATCGTCTAATCAAGGACATCGTTTCCGAATCTGCCGCATCATATGTATCAATACTGAATTTCAACGATCCAGAGGAAGAAGACCAAGATTCTGAGAAGTCGAGTGTCGAGTTACCGACGGCCTTCTCCCTCGCGAAATTCATTCCATTGCTCGAGGAGAGGATTCATATCATTAATCCATTTACTCGAACTTTTCTCGTATCGTGGCTCACTCTCCTGGACACCATTCCAGATCTAGAGCTAGTACACTATCTACCGGCTTTCCTCGCAGGACTCTTCAAATTCCTCGGGGACCCAAATCGGGACGTCTATGTGGCAACCCAGGGTCTCCTGGAGCGTTTCCTGAGCGAGATCAAGAAAATTGCTAAAATCAAAAGAGGTCTCGCTGAAAGTCGGAGAAGCCGTGCTAGTAATGCGAGACGCGCATCAGGCAGTCAAGCAGATAGTGGTACGGCCCGTGGAAGTAGTTCGAATGACAACGCAATTGACGATTCGGAATCTGGCACTGCCCAAGATGAGGATGCCAACACAATGGACGAAAACAACGGTGATTGGATACCAGGACAGGATGTTCAGGTTGATCATGCCAAAATTCTGGATATACTCCTCAAGTTTGTTGATGTCTCCTCTAGCAAGGAATCGTCTCAAACATTGCGCGTGGAGGGATTGTCGAAACAAAAAGAAGAGGAGATCGGCATTGTCGCCCTTCGATGGATCGATAGCTTCTTCGACATCAGCCCCGCAGAGATTCTGCAATATGTCCCACGGCTCCTATCCAGGGTTCTACCTGCATTATCAGCGCAATCGGAACAAGTCCGAACAACAGCAAACAAATTGAATAGGTCCCTTATGGACTACATTGTCACGTTTCAGGATGAAGTCAACATCGATGAGAGAAGAGGACAATCATCGACCAGTTTGACTCCTCTACAGCCGCGGGATACCGACCTTCAAGACAAGAGACAGTCTGGTGGAACCATGAAAAGTCTTCCCGCCCTACCACCAGGGCAGAGTGAAACCACCTCCGAGGCAGCTCCTGAACAAGATCAGTCACCTGCAGAAGATACTCCCCGATCCACAGCTGCACCGTCACCACAACCGATGGCCGACCTGAATTATGCCGCCGCGGTGAACGCTTTAACCCTCCAATTTCTGAACGAACACGAAGAGACTCGCGTCGCTGCTTTGAGCTGGCTCCTGATGCTGCATCGTAAAGCCCCCAAGAAAGTTCTCGCCTTCAACGATGGAACATTTCCGGCCTTGCTGAAGACACTCTCCGATCCTGCCGAGGCAGTGGTCACTCGAGATCTCCAGCTCCTCTCACAGATATCGAAGAACAGCGAGGATGGGTACTTCACCTCATTCATGGTGGCTCTTTTGCAACTGTTTTCCACAGATAGGAAGTTGCTGGAATTCCGGGGCAACCTGATCATCCGCCAATTGTGTATTAATCTGCAGCCCGAGCGGATCTACAGAACGCTAGCCGACTGCATCGAGAAGGATGAGGACATTGAGTTTGCCAGCATCATGGTTCAGAATCTGAACAATAATCTCATCACTGCCCCGGAATTGGCTGAGCTGAGAAAGAGACTGAGGAATCTCGATAGCAAAGACGGACAGATGTTCTTTGTTGCTCTCTTCCGAGCATGGTGCTACAACGCAGTGGCAACGTTCTCCCTGTGCCTTCTAGCTCAAGCTTACGAGCAGGCATATAATCTCCTGCAAATCTTCGCCGACCTAGAAATGACGGTGAATATGCTCATCCAGATTGACAAGTTGGTCCAGCTGCTCGAAAGCCCAGTTTTCACATGTATGTACCTCTAGGATGTTTCCCTCACTAATCCTCCGATCACAAAGACTACTCTCTGACCTATAATTTTGCAGACCTCCGCCTCCAACTCCTCGAACCCGACCGCTTTCCATACCTCTACAAATGCCTATACGGGCTCCTGATGCTCCTCCCTCAATCATCCGCCTTCGGTGCCCTCAAGAACCGTCTAAACTCCGTCTCCGCCATCGGCCTCCTCCACACCCCAGCAGCGATGCTCACACCAGCCCGCCCCTCCGTCGTGGCAGGGATGTCAAGCGCCTCACTCCCCAGTGCAACCGGAACAGGCACGGTATCAGGTCGTCTAGGCCGTACCCGAGACGTCAACAGCGGCAGTGACGTCAAGTGGCCAGAGCTGATGGAGAAATTCAAGCAGACGCAGGAGAAGGCACGGCGCAGGAATGAACGCCTCCTCCGCGGCGACGACTCCGACGCAGTGTATGCAGGTGCCTCATCAGGCGGCGCAGGCCGCAGTCTGCTCGACAGCAGCGCCATCGGCGGCGGTAACGGCGCTGGCGGCCGGGAATCGCGCACGAGCAACCGCTCCGGTGAGCTCGGTGGACGAGGCCCTGGCGGGCGCAATAGCGCGCTCGGTAGGCCGCTCAGCTACGCGGGAGGAGCAGGCGGAGTGGGCGGCGCGGCGGGACTATCTAAGGCAGGTGGTTCCAATGTGCCCGCCCTCCCAGCTGGGATTGCAGGCAATGCCGCCGGTGGTGCTGGTGATGGCAGAGCCGCACCCCATAAGCGCGGCCACAGCCTCGCGGGCAACCTGGGCAAGTTCGCCAGTGGGATTGCGAGAGCCGGTGGCAGTAGAGATCGGGATAAGGACAAGGGAAAGCGATGAGGTTCCGGGCGAATTTACTGGTGCTCATCTTCGAGTACTACGAGCCATGCACGGGCTTCTACAGCGAGAGGGGATACTAGAGCTTCACGGAACGAGATGCTACGCGACCTAAGGTGATTGAAGAGCGTTGTTTTATCCCGTTACCTGTCTTGGAGAAACGGTACCGCGGCACTTCAGGATCGTCTTTTTTTTGGAGTACAGCAAACATCAACGGCAACAGTGGTAACAACAGCGAGTGACAGGAATGGGCGAACGTGAGGCGAGCCGGATGAGCACGGGGAGTTAATTGGCTTCTGCTTTCGATGTAGCTTGAGCAAGTACTATGAATGTCAATCCAGAAAGTCTATTCGTGCTTTCGTTCTTTCCTGGCCCGCTTTCGCGGCCGCCTTTTTGGAACACTTGTGGTAGGTAATATGATGCGAATGGAGAAACGAATCGTAGACACGCCCAGCGAGGCGTCAAGCACCCTTTAAATTTCATTTCTATATCTCATTCCGGGGGGGGGGGAAGCACCGTAGAGTCCGAGTGCTTGGGTCGGGCTCAGGACGGCCTGAGCGAAAGAGAACTTACTGCACAGACACGACGCCATAATACTGCCTGCCACATACCAGTATGAGAAAGCCTTGGGCACTATAGCAGGTGGGTATCTGTAGACATATTCTATGCACGTCGGATGGCGCAATCAATGCGCCTCGGGCACGTCAAACAGTCACCGTCACGCCACGCACGGGCATTGGTGGGCCTTGACAGATGGGAACGAAGGTGTCATGATCAGGGGGCCCGTCATCGATTTGGATCTAATTTCCTCGAACTGCTTGTGCCATAGAGGGGTTGTTTCTTACCCGAGTATCTTAGCTCCGGATGGTATGTGATATTGGGAGGGAAGGGATGGGGATGGTCATTTGCATGGGTATGAACGTTGATATTGATACGATCGGATTGGTGAGTACATGCTAGGTGGTTGAGTCCTGGGTACTCTGTCTGTCATTTGGACTGGCTTCTGCTCGAGTAGCCCGCGCGGCACGGCTCGCTTCGTTCCACGTTCTCCTTGTCTTTCTTTCTTTTCTCAGTGATTCAAGTTTATTAGGTGGGTGGCCCCAACCATGTAATGATAAGTTGCCCTTCTTCCCTCGCTCCATCTCTCGCGCACTTATTTTCATAGCCTGCTCTTGCTCTCTCGCATTCGAGACAGGTCCTCACATCCCTCTCCGTGCTTCTCGTTTGTCTCGGAGAGAAAATAAAAACGCCAATGCTATGCGATGCACAAATATCCAAACCCAAGAACAGCAAAACCAAAACAAATGAAAACCCACAAGGGGCAAGCAAAGCGTTATTCCGCGTGAAGGGGTTTCATTTTATTCTTCATCTTTCCCATCACCATCTCTTAGTATTGGGGGGCGTCCATATCAGAGTCTGTCTCTTGTTTGAGGACGATGCTGCGGATTCACCTGTTGAGTTTGTAGACATGGTGGGGCTTCTGTCGGCTGGGTTGCCGTAGACGTACTCCCCGTCTACGTATTGTGCGCCCGTGGAGAATGTGGTGCGGTTCTTGCGGCGGGCGTACTTTTGCTCGAGGCGGTAGAGCTCTAGTTCTATGGGGAGAGCATGTTAGTCTGTGCGTAATAGTAAAGGATAGATAGTTGCAGCAGGGCGAAAGGAGCGGCCTTCCTTACTTGATTGTAGTTTATCGAAGAGGCCCATTTTGGACTGTATATGTGGTGTTGAACTAGGAATAGTACAAGAGGATGGAGGTGAGCTCAAGTAGTCTTTCTGTTGATGTTTAATACGAGGTCAACTTGCAAGTAAGCTGGTGTTGGTGGCGGTGTTGACTATGCACAGCAGCTGCGTTTGTACTATTTTCGAATGGTTCTGTTCTGGTTGACCTTTAGACCTTTGCGCGAATGGATGTTCCGATGGGTACAGAACGATGTTCTTGTTGCCGAGTATGGTAGAGGCTGAGATCAAAGGACGGCGCGCAACAGTTCAATGACTCAAGATATTTTCAACGTTGAACAACGGACTTCTGGTACAATGTCTCGTGCGCAAGCAGGTCCAGGTCCTTTATGCACTTTTTGAAACGAGGAGGCGGCTGGTAGGTCGGTCTCTGGGGTGGTGGGACACGAGCGGGTTAATTGATGTTGATCAGGTCAATGCTGCTGCGGCTGGTTCTGCCACCGTGGAGAAGAGATGTCGCCAGGAGGTTGATGTAAGGGATGACAGGACGACGAAGTGAGCACAAGCAAAGTACAGCCAGCAGCGAACTGGGGGGCGGGAGGATGGTTCATATCTCGCATTTGCAAGCGTCTAGCGCATTCGCAACGAACGAGACTTGTGGTGGAGTTGGTGCCAGGAAAGGGATGAGAGGAATTGTGGAATTGGGGCCCTAGAGTTGGAAAACCTGGGATGGAACCCGCTCCATTGTAATTTCTCCAAGGCATGTTTAGCCTTGCTTTAGGGTGTGCTTGGCCTTGTTAGAGTGCAATGGTCCCTGGCTAAGTGCCTGGCTAGGTGCCTACTAATTCTTAGCTAGCGAGCCCTTCCAGTGCTTCTAGCGGCCACCAGGCACTCACTGGGCCCCACGCTGCCCCAGTGGCTCTTTGAGGGGAGAACAGCCCAGGAAACCAGCATCAACCATGAAGATTGATCTGCAATGATAGCATGAGACACTTGAGTGAATCAGATATCCCTTGAGAGTGACAGATATCAGAAAAATGAGCATTAAACCTGGCATTGGTTATTGCCGCATTAGCAATTACTGTAGATAATGTAGACCACACCACTGCGCCCTCGTGCCCACGAGCATGTTCGAAGGAGAGTGAGTGCCTCACAAGTTACAGGTGGCTACTACTGGTCCAGAGTTACCTGCCTAATGCAACTATCGCTCAGTTTTCGCTTGGGCGCCAGACTCGTCTGTTGAGCCAACGGGAGGCTAGAAAACAGCGTGGGCGCCCTCCATCATCGATCAGCTTTTCTTCATGCACGACACGACACGATACGAAGCTGCTCGGTTCCAAGAGTGAGCGCCCCAGCAGCACTGGCTTGACCTAAAGGACTGGAAGATCGCCGGTGTGAAAGGGACTGGCCACTGAAATAACTCTATGCAGGCCCAGGTGGCCACGGCCCCGGGTACCCGGACGCCACGTGTGAGTGGTCTGGTGGGTGTGCAAGTGGGTGTCCAGGTGGCTTTTTACCCCTGTTTTCCTGCCCCAAACGCTGATCTCGCCTCCCTAGCAACCTAGATTTGCTGGAATTACTTTGTGCCTCCATCGTCTTGATCAGGCCTGCGCATAAGATTTCTCATTCCATCTTTGGAGATTTTCCCAATTTGAACCGCGTGGGCTCGACAGACTAAATAGAGTGGTTCATTCTGTTATAGATGTTTAAGGAGAGTATCCATAATTTCAAGCCGTGCTTTTCGTCCCTCCTTTCCTCTGGTGTCCCCCACGACATCATCAGGAAGGCCCTGGCACCAAGGGAACACCAACCCACATGATAGTACAAACACAGCAGCCACCGTATCCAATCTGTGCTACTTCCGAAGGGTATCCTCCGTTCTGCATAATACCACTTCGAACTACGGAGTCCATGCCCTTTGGTAAGGATAACGGTCACGATCACACTTCGCGATGGCCACGGCGGGGTTTAGGGTTTCATTTCTGCAACTGCCCAAGATTCGGGGGCTCCCACTTTGGGCCTGCTAGCCTTCTAGTTGCATATTTGAACAACCGTGCTTGTTATCCAGCGTTGAGGCACTGGTGGTCTTATTGGTAGCATTGTATACTCGTGCCCATACTCGTAGCTCGTCTCAATGCAAGCATGGATCACACCTGCTTCTTGTCTTCTTCGCGCTTCTCCTCGAGTGATCTCTCGAGTGTCATATCCTGTCCAAGTGAAACTTCTTGAGCCGACCACAGATCAGCATATAGCCCGTTCAATGCAAGGAGTTCTGCGTGTGTGCCCTGTTCCACTACTTGACCCTCCTTGAGCACGAATATAATGTCGCTGTCGTAAATGGTTCGCAGTCGGTGTGCCACAAATACGCTAGTCCGTTGCTTTTCTTTCAAAATGCTGTTGATGTTTTGTAGCAACATCTGCTCTGTGTATGTATCCAGCGCCGAGGTCGCTTCGTCGAAAAACAATAGTGGCGGATCTTTCAGTAGTAGACGGGCAACTGCAAGCCGTTGCTTCTCGCCACCGGAAATCATCATACCCCTTTCACCAACCATTGTATTCCAACCAGCAGGAAGACGTTCAATCAGTTCATAAATCCTCGCCCGATGGGCCGCCTTCTTGACATCGTCGAGGCTGGCGTCAATTTGTCCGTAGCGGATATTATGTTCGATTGTGTTATTGAATAGAGGGGTATCCTGTGGAACAACCCCTATGCTCTTTCGGAGACTGTCCAAGCTCACCTCTTTGATGTCTTGGCCATCAATCATGATCTTCCCAGACTCGGTGTCATAGAATCGGAACAGTAAGCGAAGAATCGTTGACTTGCCACATCCGCTCGGTCCCACAATGGCCACCTTCTTCCCAGCAGGAATGGTCATGCTCAAGTTTCGCAAGATTGGTCTGTCTGCGTGATATCCAAAGGAAACGTTCTCGAACTTTATCTCTCCTCCTCGAGTCAAAGCAAGCGGTCTCGGATGTGCGACCTCTCTAACTGTGACGTTGACCTTTTGAAGATTGAATAATGTCTCCATATCAAGCAGGGATTGGCGTAATTCCCGGTAAACTGAACCCAGGAAATTCAAGGGTACGGACAATTGGAAGACGAGCTGATTTACCATGACCAGGTCTCCAACCGTCAAGGAACCTGCAGCGACACCATTCGCAGCAATATACATCATGGCTGCCAAGGCACTGGAGAAGATCACGTTCTGGCCAGTGTTTAGGAAGGCCAATGATGTCGTCACCTTAATTGAGGCGTCCTCATATTTCTTCAAAGCTTTGTCATATCGGTCAACCTCGAACTTTTCGTTGTTGAAATATTTGACTGCTTCGTAATTGAGAAGCGTGTCAACCGCAACAGTGGCACCCTGGTTGTCCGCTGCATTGGCTTGTTTCCTGAATTTGGTTCGCCAGGACGTAGTCGTGATTGTGAACGCCGAATATGCTATCATTGTGGAAGCAGTTATCGCAGCGAATTGGGCTCCATAGTGGTATGTTAAGATACCACAAACCATAGAAATCTCGAGTACGGTCGGGAAAATGTGGAAAAGCATCGAAGTCAGCAGGAAGCTGATGCCTTTGGTACCCCTATCCAAAGCTCGGGTAAGCCCACCGGTCTGTCTTGAAAGATGGAAGTTCAAGTCAAGCTTCAGTAAGTGCTCAAATACATTCCTGGCGACATTTCGGATGGCCTTCTGTGCAACGCTGGCGAATACAGCATTTCGAAGTTCCTGGAACAATGTAGCTCCAATTCGAGTAACACCATAAGCGACGATCATAGACCCAGCAACCGTCCAAGCCGTCCCTCCAACCGCCAGGAAGTCCACATTCATTGAATCCACGATACTCTTAAAGTAGAATGGAACATTGACATTCAGAATCTTAGCCGAGACAAGTAGGCCCAGTGCAGCGCCCACACGGACCTTAGTACCAAGCTCTCCTTTTGGCCATAAATACTGTATCATATCTCGCATGATGGCCACATCAACCTTACGCTGCTCCTTGGTAGAGACCACCTTCTCAGACAGTAGCGCATCCTTTTTGGAGGCATTTGCTTCAGATTCGACAGGCTTGGGTTTTTGTGCAGATTCTGGAACTGCTAATTCTTGCGGAACTACCTTCCCTGCGCCGACTTCAGCAGCCTTAGTTGTTGACTGAACCACAGGGCTCTGAGTATTCTGTTGCCGCCTGTGAAGCTGGGATTGGGAATAATATCGAATATAGCCCTGGTCTGCAGCACGCAAGCCTGGGCCCCATATCCTTGGGGAAGGGATTTGAGAACTGAGCAGATTCCACTTGCTACAAGCGCCAAACGTCCGCGACAACATCTTGACTGATGACCAGGCATCCACACACAGGCCAACACCAGCTCGGCACCAAAGTGAATTCCTAGATGCAATCGATCATGTCATTTCTGAATTGTGTATTCCCTGAATGAAGGAAAATGATTGCTAGGACCCAAAAATTGCTTCTGAGGGAAGGAGTCTTAACCTTCAGTCAGACTCATCACGCGGCTTTTGCGATGTTTGACTGCTGTGCCTGACTAATTTCTGCTTGATGTGATGCCATGGACGGTCTCGGAAAATGCTCGCCAAGCTCCTCGGGCCCCCGATGCATTGTCTTGGCATGTTTGTTCTAGCTCCATCGACTTGAAGCTTTCCAGAGCTTCCCATGTGGACTTTTGTACTGGGCGCGGAGTATTGTTCGAACACCGTCGACCTGATTTCCCTGTCACCGAGCCGAATTGCGTGCAATTGGCATTCTAGTCAATTCCTGCTCGCTCATTCAGAATGCCTCGAGTTGCACTGCAAAGCCTGCGGAAGCTCAACGCTAGCCCATACCAATGGGCTTTTCCCGCACTGATTCTTGCTGGACGACGAGTGGGTGGCTATAGGTATATCTCGTTGCAAGCAACACCTGCAACGGACACTAGCAATATTGAAGTCATTGGCAAATCGACGTCCGCGAAATCTCCGGGTTTGTCCACCAAAAATCTTGCACATGTCCTGACAAGACTGACCAAGAACAGATGCATCCTTTGAGGTTCTTGGAAGCCCTTATTCACTTTTATCAGTCAATCTATCTCCCTCTCAGGACCTGTATACGCGTCGCGGTACGCTAGTTGCCTTTGCTGGAGAGCCAGATAGCACAGTCTCTACTCTCCGGATCCTCAATCCGTTACGGCGAGCCCTCGTCGGAATCCCTTTTCTTTACCAGAAGATTACTTCGACGTCTCCGATCAATGCTCTTATATCGACTAAATCTCCCTTGACAACCTTTGCGATCTTGCAATTAGATGGCACAACAGACTGGAAATTGGCACAGAGGAAAGCATTATTAGCCTGGACTGGCAAATCCCTTTCTGTCACACCCAGCTTGTACACTAAACTTTCACTGGCATATTGGGGCAGCTCCGACATTACCGGACGAGGCCTGCTAGCATTAGCAGGGCAAGGACAGATCTACTCGATAGAACTCGCTGAAGGGGAATCGTACGTAGTGCATCCTTCGAATGTCCTCGCCTATACCGCTTCCTCTCCCGCACCGTTACCACAACCATACCGGTTCAAGTCGACAAATGTGCGATTGCAAATACCGCTCCAACTCGGCAACTTCTTCCCATCTTCAAAATTCATCGAGACCCTGAAGACAAGCGAAACATATAAATTCATTGCGAACTCGCTCCTCAGAATACGGACCTGGAGTCGACGAAGCATCTTGGGTGACCGTCTCTTCTTACAGTTCCGAGGTCCAACAACTCTTCTCATACAGAGTCGCGCTGCAAGAGTCAGCGATGTCTTGTCCACTCAAGAGGTGAATGAAATTGCTGACGCTCCTGCGGGTGTGGTGCGAGAAGCCATAGCGACTGCACAGGCGCCCAGTCCTCTTGGAAATGCAAGGCCTAGCATTCAAAGTGGTCCTGATACTGCAACCACCTCTCCAGCAGCTTCCAAACAACCGAAGTTGTCCGTAGCGAATATTAACTCTGACGGAAAGGTGTCCTTCACTGCTGCAGAAAACTTTGAGCAAGTGAAAAAAAAACATAAGTGAATGATGGACGCCTGGCAAGAACAGGTTACCGATTTGTACATTATAGGTCGACAACTATAGCGGTTACCATTCAAAACGAGAATATTCAATCACTGAGGCAGTGCGCCGAACCAAATGTCTAATTTACATAACCACCTCCTCTACTTTATTGCTTCTCCTCAGAATTTCTCAAATGAACCCAGTCTGCAATCGCGATCACTCGCATGACAGTGCCGCATCAAGCCACGCGATCACCTGCACCTTCTGTCGATCTTGCCATTGAAGAGCCACCCTGACGGTCGCGATAGGGAACAGTCTATAACAGATGTGTCTCGTCAGCTCAAAGCCCCCCTTCAAAATCCATTCCAGGAGATCCAATCATGACCAGGTGAGCTCATTGTCGCCCTTTGCTTTTCCTTTCTTTATCTCGAGCTAACTACTTAGCTTCGCTACCACCAACATCATCACGGTTGCAGTAGGTCCGGAAAAGGTTCAATATTATTTCCACAAGCACATCCTCATCGAACATTGTCCCTTCTTCGCGAAATGTTTGACAGCAAAGATGAAGGAGACTTTCAGCAACGTGATCGAAATGCCCGAGGATGCTTGCGACGCGTTCAACGAACTGGCGATGTACCTTTACAACAGACATCTTCCCGTGGATCACAGCATGCCAATTCTTAGAGCTTCCGAGGCTTGGATACTCGCGGATAAACTCTGCATGCCCGAATTCCAAGATTTCCTCATCAACAGAATGATGCAGTTTACACGTCAGACTTACATTGGCCCAGTAAGTTTTACCCTGGCAATGGAACGTCTACCAAAAGAATACTCTTGTCTCCAAATTCGTCCGCGGCCAATTTCTGTACGATATGGCAATTTCTAAAGAAGACCTGTACAAGGGAGACGAGGATTGGGCAAAGCAATGGGACAATCTATTCCAGAGTGACCATGTGGACCGCGAATTCATCCAAGATCTGCTCGTCTTTGCCAGGCAACAACCCAGCAATTCGCCCGATAGGAAAGCCTGCGAGTATCATGTTCATTCAAGGCTAGAGCCATGCTCGATTAAGTCAAAGTAATCATCTAGGCGGAACATCTCATGACCGCGCTCTCCTCCGTGGAATAAGCGACTCTCTGCGATGACCTTCAACGAACAAGGGGAGAAGGGGAACAAAGTCATCGACGCAGGATAGAGTGCTTGTAATTCGATAGGCATCCGGAAGACTGTCAATGTGCATTGCGTGCTGCCCCAACGACATCTGTTGGAAGGTGAATAGGACAGCCTCATGATCAAGATGCCAACTCACTGACCTGTCAGCTGTCACGTAACTGTTATAAGTAGAGCCCCCTTGGTATCCATCGCGTGATATCGTTTGCTATGCCTGGAGGACCCCTGCCCATTATCATCACGCAACCCTTGCCTACAGCTTCAATGGCAGTCTCGACCCTGGATACCCCACTCAGCTCACCATCGCGTGGCAGTACTGAGAGACACTTGCAATTTTGCTCTCAACAATGCCAATCATAATCTCACGGTCTTTGTTCACACCGTGATTTCCCCTTTGTTTGCCTTCAGTACACGCCAAATTTCTGCATACTAGCACAAAGATCCTCCACATCCTCAGAGCCTTCATCTCCTTTGCCCTCAGAGCCCTCAGCAGCGTGAACATGGTAAGCACAGGCTGCCTTCCGCATAGGATTGATGTCTTCAACACGTGCACCGCGCAATGCCTCCATGACTTTTTTCTCAACGCCCGGAATGTCAAAAAGTTCTTCGATCTCAGTCATCCAAGGACGACGAAGATGTGTAGCGCGATTCTTCAAGGGCTTGCCGACCTTCATAGCCTTCAGAATCGTGCTCGCGGTGTCGTACTCCTTATAACCGCAATACCGACGCGGAGACAGTGTCAAACTCCAGAGCAACTGGTCTAGCCCCAGCTTGTACAGCGGACAGTGCTCAGCGACGCCATTCTCAACGATCCACATGAAGTGCGACGGAGGCATGCCGTGCGCCCACCAATAGCTCTGGATCCGATCTATGAGTCCGTTCTGTAAGTTGAACATCCCGTATTTGTCTGCCAGCACATATGCGTCCATCGCTAGCACGACGCCCGTGTCTGCCACCACTGGTGAGACTCTGTTATTGTAATTGATATAGTCGACGAGCAGCCGGAAACCGTCGCTTGAATCTTCCGAGAGCTCAATTACGCTCTCTTGGTTTTCTTTCATCGAGTGGGTTAGGCAGGCTTTGAAGAAGAGGCCGCTGGCCATGAGCAGTCCTCGGTTGATGTTGTATTCGATCTTTTCCTCTCCCACAATGACTTTGACGGTCTTAGGGGCTAGTACAGGGCTGGACCTATATATGTCAATATATCTGGGGTGCCAAATTGGAAATTGGCGAAACAACGTACGTTGAAGGCTTACTTGATTGATCAATGGCCTTGACTGGGCTCTCGCAGGAGATTGTGTCCATCTTGGGCTTTCAGTTTTAAATACCACGCGACTGAACAAATCGAAGGCTTGTTTCAGTATGTACAGAAACTGGCTTTCCAGATGTATGATACTGTGAAAAGAGCCCGCGACACAATTAATTAGATACGACAGCCATGCCTGGACTGCCCCGTACCGCCTGCGTTACTTCACGCCACTCGCGTGAGCCAGCTGCCTCTCTTACTTCACGCAGGATCTGGACACGTGAGTGACTGCCTGTATCTAGAGCGTTAGAGGGGAGATGGGTGCCATCTGTAAGCTCGCTGTTGTGCATATTGCACTCTTGACCTCACCCTTTTCCAGCCTTCTCCCGGCCTTAACCAAATACTTTTGCCCGCTACTCCAGGCGTCGTTGTGTTGGACATCAGATTTGGAAACTCAGAAATCCTGTCAATAGACGAATAGATGGTCCTCATGTATTTTCTCATCATAAGCAGAGAAGGAAAAAATGAAGCAGCATGATCCTCATCTGCCACTTGTGAGGCGCTAGGTGAGGTCGAGCTAGGCGAGCCGCGAGCGAACCCAGCGGCTTTAAACACAATGAGGGGCTGGAGCCTCGCGAGTTGCGCAGACTGCTCAACTCCAGTATCAAAATTTAGTTTTCGGCCTGATCCAACGTACCACCAAATCAATAAATATACGCGAAATCAGACCGACACACAGAGTATTAATTTCGATTTGCCCATGACAAAAGATCCAATAGCAGACAAGCCTAGGATTATACTAATAGCATTGCAGATTCGCAGCTTCGCCGCTAATCACGATCCTTGTTGGCCCAAACTGCTAATAAGGAGTTGTTGGTCACTGAGTGCGAATTCTTCGAGAGATGCCCGGGCGCTGGAATGAAAGAAGAGCTCCGGAAAGAAGTTGAATTCCCAGGTGATAGCTGTGAGGCATTCGATCGCTTTTTCCTGTGGATCTACTCCAGCCAGGCTCCAGACTTAGATTCAGGCAGTGGCGACGAAGCCCTTGCTGCCATGAAAGCCAGGGTGCTTGCGGACAAATTCTGTATGGAAGATTGGAAGAATGCTCTCATTGATAGCATGATGCTGGAATGGCAAGCTTGTACCATACAGATTCGTCGTTTTGAATGGCTCTATACCAATACTGAGGCAGATTCACAACTCCACCAGTTGGGTGTTGAACAGCTGGTGTGGCAAATTGCCAACACCCCGCGAATTCGATTTGACGAAGGATGGTACAGGATTTTGACGAACTGCTGGCCAAGGCCGACCATTCAGCAGCAAATCTGATGATCTCCGCCTCGCTTGCAGCGAAACGTCGAGCAGTTCAACCTGCGAAACAGGGTTGCAAACACCACGTCCATTTAGAAGGCCTGACTTGCAAGTCGAGAAGACCTTGGTATGGGAACGACAGTGAATACGAACGCGAATGATCTCGCTACTACCGGATAAGCGAGCACGTTCCTAGGAAGGAGGCAGACGGATGAGAGTGAGATCGGATCATCCGCACATTTCACAATTGCGATCGACGTGCAACCACACTTGATGCTGTCAATTGTCCAGTATTTGAGCTAAAAGCTAAGTGTAACCACCGATACATATTAGGCAGCAGCACTGACTAGGGAGGAGTGAGAGGAGGGCAAGAACATGGAAATTGACATCAATCGAAGATGGCAAGCTCTGAGCGAGCAGCATGCAATGGCCAGCGTCCACCAGGCACAGAAAGCCGTGTCACGTGCTTCTCACCTATAATACATTTTCTTGACAAGGCCCTTCTTTGGGAGGACATCGGGAAGCATTCGGCACGACCAGCGAGAATGGTGTTCTGCGTGAGAGACATACTTTCATGCCAAAATCGCAAACATTACCAATGACCAATGGACTTGTTCCCATTACAAGGACGCAGCGTGCTGCGGAATATTCATAAACAGACAAAGTCATGCATGGACTTTTTGACAGCTCCCAATCGAGGTATGCGTTCCCGCCCTGCGAGACCCACGCTGTAATGAAGAGTATATGTGTGTTGGTGTTGCGTCGGCAATGGCACATAACGTCTAGCCCATAATCATCATCATGATCTAGATCAGATGCTTTGATCTGAAATAAGAACGGAGATACACAACCTGCCATGCACCTAGACCAACCAACATACCCATCGTGCCAAAAGCAAACCATTTAACTCTTTCATTCGTGCTCTCGTTCGTGTCTCGTAACTTCTGCTCGCGCATTCGGAGATACTCCAGCTCCTGGACGATCTCGTTGACCGTCTCCTCTATCCGCCGCAGCTCCGTCTCCACAGGCTTTAATTTCTCCGATGCTTGGATGGCGGACCAGTCTCGTGCATCGGCGCCGATGTCGATGTCTAGTTCGACGTGGCGTGTTGGGTTAGGGGTGTTGGCTGCAGCACAGGGTTAGTGGGGGGAGTTCGACAGTCAGTTGGCGGAATCCAAAAGCATACATCTTCCAGTTAGGGTATTCTCGAAGCAGACGTCGAAGGCTGTGTCCGCAAGACTCGTGAATGCCATTCTCTTCTCGCCTGCGACATCCTTCGGTCTGCCATAGTCATTGCCAACTGCATCTTTGATCTGAAAAATCAAACACATTAGCACCTCCTCACTCGAGTATGAGAAGCCAGGGAAAGTGCTCTCTCAGCGCAGGCTCGTCCATAGAACACATACATGCATATTGACCATCTGTCCATCGCCCCGATTACCACTCACAATAGCGGTCACGACGACAAGAGTATCCCTGTTGACGAAATTCCGTATACATCGCTCGTTCTTCGCACTATGGCCCGCTTGGGCAATGAGGTCGAATTTCAATGCATCAGAGAAGGGGAGTAGGAGGAGCGCAGCCGCCAGGCTGAGAAACGATCTCATTTTTGGGAATTTCTGTTTGATTGAACCCAGTAAATCGGACCGAGAGGAATGAATCGGCCGACAAGCGGCTTACGAGGGGATTGTATGCTTAGTTGAAAGAGCAGTGGCTGTCAAAGTCAACACCCAAACTTTTGAGCGTTGCAAACATTATTCAGGAGACTGGCCGCAGTGGGCATTTGGCAGAAACCACGGTCGACAGATGTCACGGTCACGTGCCAAAAGGCGGTGTGGCATTGAACCCCTTTTCAACACAATTTGGTAAAGGGGGAGTGGCTCAGAGCTCCCCTACTCCGTACGGAGTACTTCGTGCAGGGGACATTAGCAATAATATGTTTTCCAATCAGAATTAGGGTTTCGAGCAAAGCAAGAAAAGTGGTATTCAACGTTATCTTTTAGTACTTTCTGTATTATCATTGAGACATAGGATTGATGATGGCGTTACTGCTCTAGGACTCGCATGTCTGGTTACGTCTATCTACAAAACTAAAGCTCGCCGGCTATCTGCGTTCGAAAATTTCCTAGCTCTCCCTGACTTATCCAAAGCTCCTCCAGATTGTACAAAGATTAGTGAAAAAAGCGATTGTTGCGTTTAATGTTGTAGTTTTCGTTCGTCATCGCTTTGGACATTATTTCCTTACGCTTGGCCGCCTGGAGAAAAACTTCATGAACCCAGCTTGGTCCTTTCCTGCAGATGTGATGAACGGCTGTGGCTGAGTCTCGCTGCCTGGTGGAGGGCCCGAATTTTTTAAATAAGCAGCAAGGTCGGCAGTGTCACTTCTTGACGCCATGGGGTCTCTTGGTTCAGCGCGAACCTTTTGTCGGTTGCGATCGACATGGGCTGCGTGTGTTGGTTGAGTTGGCCTGTATTTGTCCATCTTGGAGCCAACCTGCGTCAAGTGTGGAGAGTCCGCTCGAGCGTTACCAAGACCTTTCCCAGTACCGGTTCCATTTTTACTACTGCTCGCACCCTGTAGATAATCTCTGAGTTTGGAGCTGCTTGCGGTGCGCTTCACCATTGTCGAAGGATCGGGTTGGGTAGGGCTCGGAACTGCCGCAAGAATGGGTTTAGTGGTCATCCCGGGGGGCGGGGCTGTATTCCTCAGGAAGTCAACAAGCGACTCTTCTTCTCCTCTCCGCTGCGGTCGTTGGAGCTCCTCCTCCTCTAGGTCCTCATCGTCACTGAAATCAATAGCGTAAGGATCACGCACTCTTCTCCGAGTGCGAGGGGGCATCCCATCGGATTCAGGAATCACAGGTTGCCTGGAAACAGCTGCAACCCCAGTACCGAATCCGTTCGCATACTTGCTAGAGCCGCGGTTTGCAGACTCGAGGAGTCCAGTTCGAGAATTCATTGAAGATGGCATCGATTTAATGGTCATTGCACTTTCCTGTGCACTGCCATCGGAGTTACGTCCATTGACATCAATATCAGGCGGAGGAGCAAGAGCATTCAAATCATCGGAATCCATTGTAGTTCGGAATGGTGCTACATTTCGGTCAATGCGGTGCTCACCCGGAGCGCGTGGAGGTCCTTCTCGGATGAAATCGATTAAATCAGAGCTCTCGGCTGTTCGTGGTGCTCGAGCATCCCTTGCTTGGTATTTGAGCCTGTTTGTCGCTTTGCTGGAAGTTGTCGAAGGGCGAGGTGTAGTGCTGTCCACCGAGATTCCTTCGCCCCTCTCAGCGTGCCCACCATCAAATGCTCCCTGAGCGGTAGTGAGTCGAGCGTTCAGAGGCTTTGGGAGCTGCATGTCGTGCTCTGGCCCAGTGGAACGTGCATAGTCAGCAAGATCTCTTGTCGTTCCCCGTGTCATCCTTGCATCACGAGGCTCCCCGAGCGGATTCCTCGCTTTTGATGGAGAATTTGTCGATTGCTGCACACTGGACTGCGAAGGAATAATATGGACGGGTGGTTTCGGAGACCCTGGTGGGTTAGCCCGCAGGCCGTTCATGTTGTCTTTGCCAGTACGAGAAGATCTTGGGCGACTAGGCTCCTCGCCTGGAGGAGCAGTATTCCGGAAGAAGTCGGCCAGTTCTTGTGTTTGGCTCCTAGCCTTAAGTCGAGAAGACTACTCAACATTAGCTAATATTACTCAACTTGATGGAATCTCTTACCTCGCTGACTGTTCTGGCCGATTCTCCTGCCTCGTTAGCTGCTCTGGCCGATGAAGGAGTAAGCGTATAACGCAAAGTTTCGTCACTGTCAATAAGCATTTCCAGACTTTTCTTTGCACGATCTGCCTCATCTGGGGGTGTTATCCTCTTGCTGCCATCATCGGTATTAGATCGTAGACGTATATGCTGGCGTCTCACAGTGGCAGATCCAGATGTTCCGGGTCTACTCTCTTTTGCACTAGAATTTCTCGAATGACTTCCTGAGGTGCTTGCGAAGGCCGACGTAGCATAATGTGGGACTGCATCTTGTCGGGACCCCGAGTCTTTTCCGATGCCATCCGTCCGCTGATACGTAGGGATATGCTGAGGGAATCGCGTCTCTATTGGAGATTGCCTTGCTTGTTGATTCTCCATGGATGATCGTCTGTCAGGTATCACAGCGGGCCATGCAGAAGTTGTTGCAGATCGGGATGTATTTTGATCTGATGTAGTTGACGACACGGAGTGTCCACCAAAGCGGTCGGTGCCTTGAATGATCGCCGTTCCAAGTGTGTCATCGGCTTCTTCAAGATTGCGGTGGACCACCACGTGCGCTTGGTAAGGAACTCTGCCCATCCGCCTACCTGCCGAATCGATGGTATTGGGACTTCCAGGTATGACTTGGTTGGCTGTCTGTTGCGTTCCGTTTTGCGCTGGCATAAAAGTAGTCTGGGGAACCGCTAGATTGTGCACAGCTTCTACGTTGTCTGGCACATCAACACCAAAACCAGAATCTCGCGGATTAGCTCTATTATTTTCTTGATTTTCTGCGTCGCCGACAGCAGCAAGGGCCAAATTTCCAGGCCCGGTGGTCGTAGTGGTAGTGGTGCCAGGATCGAGCGGTGATATTGCAGAATTAGTGGTCTGTGTTCTGTCAGGCATATGGCGCTGTTCAAAATCCTCGGCGGTGCTTATTGAAGCCCGAGCAGTGGTCCTGGATTCTGGAGAGCTAGATATGAGCTCATTTTGGCTCGGCCGGTCTCTACGAAGTGCCCTGGAGGCCTCAACATTCAATGCTCCTGCAATTGTTGCCACCGTTGCACTAATTGCATTGGTTCGAGAAGGCGCTCTTGGGGTCTCTGCTACAGCAGCAGTTTCGTCATGACCACCAGTCACTTGAGCAGAAGTATCAGCGGCAACCGCATCAGTAGCATCTGCATTTGCAGCAAACTTAGTGGGGTTGATTTCATGAATGCTGTCGAATTTCAGTCCAGATGGAGATTGCGCTGGTGTGGGGAGGGAATGTGATCTGGTACGGCCCCAGGTCGGCCTTTCGTCCTCTTGGTCTGCAATTGTAGGAGTGGGAGGACCAGGGAAATTTCCTGGCATGACCAACATACTGGATGGTCGACGCTTTTCTAGAGTAGGGCGGGGTCTCAAATGTCCATCATCCGGGTCATCCGGGTCACGCGCTGCGCCAGGCACCTCAATCTCGTTCACATCATTGTCAGTCATTGGCAGCGGTATGTCCGCTGGTAGAGGGGAGGTTGTGGGCTGTATCGATGGGCTATGCTCTTCTTGAATTGTCGAGAATGGTGGTGCAGTCGGGGTCTTCCACTCGAAAGTTGGCGAGTCTGGGCTAACAGGCGTCATTATGTTGGGTGTCGTCGGCCTAGAAGAAATGCTCCCTGTGGTGCGGACGGTGCCCTTGTAAGAGCGCCAAAGCCGAATGAGAGGTCCTTCTTTGCCAATACCTGACATATCAATGTCCTCCAGAAGAATACCAGGATTAGGTGATTGATGAGCCGCCTGACCCTTCAAAGTGTTATGTCGTCTTCTTGAGTGTTGCGCTGCAATACATAGCGCTTGTTCCGCTAGAAATTCTAGGATAGTGGTGAGGAATATTGCTGAAGCAGGGGCAATAGTTGCAGAGGCTCGCAGAGACTCTTTCACTCGGGTTACATGATATCGCAGATCCTCATCGTCAAGTAGATCCTCTTCATCCTCCTCTTCCATGTCTCCCAACTTTGCGTAGACCATGCAACGGAGCCTAGTCAGCATCCAAGCCAAGTCGACATCGAAATCTGTCTTGGGGTCTAACGCTCCCGCAGAGAGCTGTAGGTCAGCGAGTTCCTGCTCGTCCAGATAGTCTTGTAATTCTTCGTCAGCGGCTTTCACGGCGGATTGGCCCAATCTTTGCTTTAGTACAACTGGGATCGCTGCTCTCAAGGCGCTAAGCGAGGTAGAGTGCGATTTTGAGAGGATATCGTAGAGGATCTGATCTAGGAAACCGTTCACCGAGGCCAACGGGCCCGGGGCGATCTTGACAGGAATCTCCAGCTCTGCAAACAGTAAATTTTCCGCCGCAGGCTCCGCTACGTAAAGTGGAAGAGGGTTCGCATGAGGCAAACTCGTTCTCGTAGACCTTGCAGATAGGGATAAAACATCGCTCGAGGAGCCCATGCTCCGAAGTCCCCTGGCTCCTGGCTCTTGTCCATCACTGCGAACCGAGCGCGCCGCCATTGTGTTGGTTGCGGTGAATCCAACAAATCGTCGGCCCGAGTTATATCAGGCTATTTTCGAACAAAATCAGCAAGCCATTAAGAATACTTGGGCGGATTGCTCCGAGAGGACAAGACGATGTTTGTAGGGTCGAGGCAATGTTCAATGTGGAAATGATGGAGTTGCGGCTGGCAAACGTGGGCGACTCCTAGAAGTCGGGCAACTTTGTGGCAATGGCTGAAGGATGAATCTAGGAAGAAAGAGACTTTGTAGTGCCTGCGGAAAATAGAGGCAAGCGACGGTTGGCTCTCTGCGCTGTGCGACAGTGTAAGGGCGTGGGAGGATGGAGACGGAAAGCTGCAGGCGGAGATGAGGGACAGACAGTGAGGTGAGGTAACAAACGGTAGAGATGGGGTTCGAAACGAAGGGGCCTGAAGCAACAATAGATGAGATGGTGCCTCGAAAGTTGGCTTGAAATGATTTCGAGAAACGAGTTGCCGGCTCTTGAGTCTTGCCCTCCCCGTACAAGTAAGGACCTAATAAGTGATGAGGCTGGTGTTTCAATCGAACATGGGAGGCAGTTTTGAACATGGCGCCGGTTGCAAAGCCAACCACGGTGGTGGCCTTCCGCAGTGCATGCCACCCATGTCGCCGTGTGGATGGTGGATTCTGAGAGATTGTGGAGCAGGTGGTGGGCTCCTTAGGGTCTTTTAGCGACCAGGTCAAGCACATCCGCAGTTGATGGCGTTGGAGCCGGGGCGTCCACTACCAGTAGCAATTAGATCGTCTCGGGGCTGGCCCTAGCCTAGGGACAGCTCTCTGCAGCCTGAAGCCTGGCTGGTGGGTGCCCTGCAAGGTGACCTTCCTGATCCTGCTCCCATGCCTGCAAATATGTGTGTTGCTGCAAAGGCAATAAGCCCCTGAGATGCACTGGTTCCTCGCTTAGTGTGCTGACCTTTTTGAGACTCGGACTGGGGGACTGGGCGTAAAATGATCTGCCGATATGACTGATCATCCTTCCTCTTTCACAGATTCGAGCCTGCTCAGGTTTCGAAGAAGATAGGATCGACAATTCCCCCCACCATATCGATGAGCAAAGGCTGTCAGCAAGCCATCTTTCAAACATGTGGTTTTGCGTCATCTGAAGGGCCACACACACTTTTGAGGGACTCGGAGACAAAAGGCCCCCTGGGGAAGGAAACAGCGGTGCGGGAAATAGGCTCCTAGTATCTCGTCAGCCACTTATCGAAATGGCTTTCATGAGGGACTGCCAAATGCCTCGGGCTAACTATGGGACCTGACCCACGGCTTCAATACCGGCAGGGGGAAGTTTGTCACCAGGCTCATTCTTGCAATGAAGTAATTACGGAGTATATAGTATTAGATATATAGTAGCGTGGAAACTTCTCATTGACATGCAATTGCTCATCAAGGGAGTAACGACCCTGGCTCTATCTGTGTTTACCTATTACTACTGTAGGACCTGCATAGGTACCCGACGGGTCAAAGTATACTCCACGACTAGTTAGCGGAGCACCTACCAGGACGTACCCAGATAGTACAGGGGAAGCTCCTCCCCCTAATAGCGATAGCATTATTGAGAAAAGACTCCGTACTCCGTACGGAGTCCTGCACTGGGGCATTCCAGAGAAACACGTGTAATATAGAATTCATACTTGACATTGAACATTCGACGGGCCCTCCTAATAAGTCCAAAAGGAGCTATCCCCCTTGATCCGCATTGCAGAAATTTGACCCGGACATCCATGTGACAAGGCTCTTGAAATGATCATTCCTGAGTCCCGAGTTCTGAGACCTATCTCCCCTTGCCGGCGGAAGGGTTTCGGTCTAGGCCCACTGTCAACTGGCAAAGACAGCTACACACTCTTTCGCGATACGAGACAACAACTCCCAAAGACCTCGTATCCCTTGGGGACAACTACTGGCGCTTTCAGCGTAGAAAACGTATGTGTACGGAGTATTGTCCGCGACTACCTCGGCGTCTGGGCATCTACGTCCTTGGAAATGTGTCAGCCACGTACCATCAATAGCGAGAGGGCCACTCGCATAGCCCAAAGCCCAAATGTCAGATATCTTTGTGGGACCCGACACAAACAGCCACTTGAGCGTGTTGTATGGGCGAATATCATACCTTGTGGTTCGGATTGATTAAGCCGGATTGATTTCAAGGACGGATCGCTGATGGGGCACATCACCTCAAGCCACCAAGATCTCGCTCTATACCCGAAATGCGGTCTTCAAGAGTTTTCTTCCTGGCTTCAAGCTCCCGAATCTCATCCTCCTCCGCTTGAAAGTCCTCAAGAGTGAAAGCGGCAGTATCTTGCGAGACTGCATCAATGTCTAATTCGCCTGCATCACCCATCTCGCCATCCCCCAAACCTTTAATTCTGCGATCCGACAAGGATTGCTGCTGCCGGACCTTCTCCTCAACTGAGAGCAAGGATTGTAAAATTTCTCGATGCCGTCTTCTCAGGGTTTGTATTTTGTCTGGAATGCCGGGAACGGCATAGACCTGGCAGAGTTTTTCTGCTCCACGAAGCAAGACTTCAAAATTGACGCGTTCTTGAGATCGTGCAGTATTGTTGGTGGACTGTCTGATCTCTCGTAGCATTTCAGTTCCCAGTAGCCTCGTGAGCGCGGATTGTTTCACTGGCTGCGCGGAAGGGAACAGGCTCCTCCGACTGTGCGAGGAATTTTCAACTACAGTCGAACGAACAGAACTAGACCGAGTAGATTGATTGATGGCACTAGGATCGATAGAGAACAGGGCTCGTTCATGAGGTTCAGTATCACGGATCAAGGTGGTGATTTCATGATGTCCAAGAAGTGCATTGGTGAAGATTTTGGGTGGAGGGAATCTAGAGTGAGCATCTCAGTACTGAGCAAAGCGCCCACATTTCAGAACTTACTCAAGCTCTGAAATTGATTTGGAAGACAGTGAGATCTGCTCGAGATGGTTGGCGAGTAGAGCCATCATGCGTGGCACGGCGTGCTGAATTTGTAGCAAGGCTTTGATTCATAGAGTCTACACCATCTCATGAAGCCCAGAACTCATACTCGAAGACAGGACTACTTGATTAGTATGTTCAACATCACGTGTACCTAGTACGTAGTGAAGACATAGATCAAATGCAGCCTATGTGTAGTATCTGCCTGGTAGGAACTGAGGACATGTAGTGCAGGACTGGACGTGATTTGTGTTGTGGTTTACAGAAAGGCTAACGCGTGTTGCACTCCTGCCTGCTTGGGGCTCACGGCGATAAGTTAATCCGAGAATGGTACCACTGAGTGGCCGCATTTGTCCTGGCCCAACCTCCAACTGCAGGACTCCGTACCAGGACCATCTCGATATTCCTTAAACTCTTCCATCTTGCCTCGTTACTGTACCTTTGACTTGAGAGCAACGTCCTTTTCCTCTTCCTAATCTACCCCTCGCTTACTTCACTGTGTGCTTTGTGCGATCTCAACCCGTTTAGGACACGATCCTTTTGAGGCTGGCAGAGAGCTCTTCTAGCCTGGATCCGTCATTCGCGAGACCATCCAGATCCAATCTCTCAGTTCGCAGACTCATCACAAATAAAGCGACTCATTTCTCTCATCTTCTGACAACGCTTCATCCTCGGCGATACGGTCCGCCTCATCTTCTTCGCCATCTAGACCGAACGAGAATTTCACTCCGTGTGCAAAATGAGCGGCGATAAACCTCGTCTGAACGGCTCTGGTTCGAAAGGTGTCAATGGCTCGGGAAGTAGTCAGAACAATAAGAAAGGGTCGAAGGGATCGAAGGACAGAGACGGCGATGATGAGATGACTGTAGTAGTCCCGCCCTCTAAGGGTTCTAATCAGCCGACCGCTCCTACCAAGGCCACCGAAGCAGATCTCGCTGATGGTGTTGAGGGTTCAACTACTCAAGAAACACTAATCGATCCTAAAGAGAAAGCAATCACGGGTAAGTTCACACGCTCTTACTGCTTACAGTTTCATTGACCACATATTCTAGAAATCAAAGCCAACCTTCCTTTACTTGAGCGAGCTGTCAGCCAGTTTGATCCTCGTTTTAGCTTGAGAGTCCTTCGATCGATACCTTCTGTGCGGAAGAATCTTACTGCAGATGTGCTCGCCTCAGTCGTCACCGAAACATATCCAACTCCAACCCCTACTGCCATATCTCTTCTCAGCGCGGTGAAGGATGACGCCTCCTTCCCGAGGGAAAAGGTTGGGGAGTGGCACAGTAAGAAGGACGGCCCTCCCTCGAGAAATGTTCCCAAAGATGTTTTGCCCGAGATTGATGTTTACTTGTCCATCCTTGTTCAAGTCCATCTCTACGACAAGAAGTCAATCAACGCGGGCGCTCAATTTTCCAGTGCGCTTGTTGATCATCTTCGCACGCTCAATAGAAGAACCCTCGACTCATTATCAGCACGTGTGTACTTCTATTACGCGCTCTTCTTCGAAGAATCTGCGCCCCTTCCCCCTTCTCCAGCAGCCGCAGTCATCTCAATCCGAAAAAACCTCCTGGACGCTTTGAGGACTGCTACCTTACGCAAGGACCAGGACATTCAGGCTTCAGTCACCACTTTACTCTTACGAAATTACCTTCTCACATCTCACATTACGCAGGCCGATCTACTGATCTCCCACACGAAGTTCCCAGTAACTGCCGCAAACAATCAATATGCACGATACTTGTACTACCTTGGACGTATTCGGGCTATCCAACTTTCCTATACCGAGGCACATGAGCACCTTACAGGTGCCAGTCGTAAATCACCGACATCATACAAAGCGAGCGGATTTTATCAAGCGTCGACAAAACTCCTCATTGTTGTTGAATTGCTCATGGGAGACATTCCCGATCGCGCCATCTTCCGTCAACCTAGTCTTGAGAAGTCTCTGCAGCCATATCTCCAGTTGGTTCAAGCGGTAAGCTCTGGTGATGTGACTGGCTTCCAAAACCTAGTCCAGCGGTATAATTCGACCTTCCGCAAGGATGATACGTACACCCTGATCTTGAGACTTCGACAGAATGTAATCAGGACAGGTATCCGAATGATGTCGCTCTCGTATGCTAGGATATCCTTGCGGGACATGTGTCTACGTCTTGGACTGGATAGTGAAGAATCTGCCGAGTATATTGTCGCCAAGGCGATCAGGGATGGTGTTATCGAAGCCAGTCTTGATCACGAGCGAGGCTTCATGAAGAGCAAGGAGGTTGGCGATGTTTATGCTACAAGAGAGCCCGGAGACGTTTTCCATGAACGGATTCTGGCATGTCTGGCTCTACACGATGAGAGTGTGAAGGTATGTTCGGTGTTGTTTGACCTACAGTGTTCAGCTACTTACAATGTCACAGGCCATGCGATTCCCCATGAACCAGCATCGATTAGAGCTCAAGAATGCCCAGGAAGCTCGCGAACGCGAGCGTGAACTGGCAAAGGAAATTGTGGATGGTGAAATGGACGACGACGATGGTCCCGGTGGCGATTTTGAAGGATTGTGATTTGCTGCATGAGACTGTGACTAGCATAACACATGCCAATATTATCTACAGGAAGAATGGCCATCACCTTTAGAGGACTTTAGACCGATATCACTCTCAGGCCAAGGGTTCAGCTTCAATTTGGCGAGTGGCTTCTGTATCCATATCGGTCCATTGGGAGTACCATGGGATTTGTGGATGGAATAGCCGCATCAACGTGGCCTTCATGTATCTCTAGACTGCATGATCACTGCCGGGCCTGGAGGAAGGGCGGTGATCACAAATAGAAGGTGACAATTGTAATGGTGCCGTCAATCTTGGCTTACTACTAGATCATCATCTTCGTCTGCAGCTTCGTGGAACGCGTTTGACAGGGGGTCCCTTTCGGACAACGACGTCTTCGTTGCTCCAAATGATAGCATAAGATTCGGCAGGGTATCCCCATATCTAATGAACGGGCATCAACAACTCCTTGCGACGAACCATTTTCCTTCGATCCGGGCTCGCTATCCTTCAATGCGTCTGCTCAAGACGAAGCGAGGCCGCGTAGCAACAAAGACTTGCGAGTTGCCTTAGCTGCATACCTCGTACTAGATCGAGCAACACTCCACAGAACCAGAAAGGCACTAGGCAAAGGTGTAGGCGGAAGAGCCAGGAGTTGCTTCGCGCAACTACTTCGCACCACGGCCTCGACCGCGCGGAAGCCCGCTTCCTCGCCCACCCCTCGCAGCACCCCTGCCCGCGCGAGCAGGAATACCACCCCGAGTCGACCTTGAAGTCGTTCCTGTACTCGTACCACTCTGCTTGGCCGTCGTGGTTGTCGACGTGGTGCTCGGCGTCACTGTCGATCCCATAGTCCTGCGACGCGGAGTCGCCTTAAGACTCACGAAGCTGGTATCTCCCGTGGCCAGAATGCTCGTTTCTGTCTCGCCGGCGGCGCTGGTGATCATCGTCGTGTCGTCGATCGCCCCGCCTGTTTGAGCGGCGCGCTGACGTTTTTGGTATCGCTTGATTGATTCTGGGAGCGGGGCCTGGGGGAGCGTATTAGTCAGAGGGCTCCCATAAAGTAGTTGCTTGGGGAGAAGGAGGACAAAGAGTTGATTTACAGACTGATATTGTACATACCTCGGGGAAATCAACGACAAACGCATTCATGTTCAAGCCATACAAGAAGCTGGCAAAACTCTCTCCAAACCTGCTGAGGCTCTCGTGCATGAGTTGCAGATGCATCAAGTTTGCTTCGAGGTCCGCCATTGAGTCGCTGAGTTCGGCGAACTGAGGTTCGAATGCATCGAGAGGCGATGGTCCTGCAAAGGTGTTGTTTTGTGATGTACGGAATGACGAGCGTGACGATGGTCTGAGTGGTGTCGTTGGTCTGGAGACTACTGGCGAGCGTGATCTCGCTCGTGGGGGCAGGCGTGTCTGTGATGGCGCGCGATTATATGACATTTTCTGAAGTGTTCCGACTGTACTTTTGGAGGTTACTAGTTGTTCTCTTCGTTTTTATCAGTTTGTGGTTGTCGTTGTTGGTTTGCTAGTGGTATGGAGAACGCGTTGGCGGATAAACATCGGCTCAGCTGGAGGCGGCTCCAGATGCACATCACTTGGCTTTGAGGCTTAAAGGGGAGACTCTATCAGGGCACCATCTCCGCAAAGCGCAAGCAGTTAATTCATTTCGATGTTTGAAGGCGACTGGATACGTGAGTATCTACGTAATAATAAAGGTTGAGGACTATTTCTCGGGTATACAACAACAGTCTTGCGATCAGGGCTGATGGAGAGTATTTTGAAGTGATCGGAAAGACCATATTTTGCTTTGGCACTCATGCAATCCTAGCGCTTCTATGCAGTATATTTGGAGAATCTTGTCATTTCTCCAGAAGTGGTATCCGAATTCAAGATTCTTATCCAAGCGGTATACAATATATCAAGTCGTGGGTTACAAGCATCAGGGCTACTCGTAGAGTTGCGTACCTACTTAGTAGGGGAATTACCTTAGGCAGGTACTGCCGATCCCGCTGAGCTTTAATTTTGGCGGCTAGGCCAACCTTAGTGGCCTTAGCCCCGAACTCCGATCACTCCATCAGAACTTTTGAAACCAACACTCTGACATTCACAGATCGATTCTGCTGTCCATCCATCTTTCACAGATTCACAGAAACCGTACTATTGTTCTCAATAACAATTGTATATCAAGGTGTCTATTGGTTCCGCTGAATTGGTATTGTGCTATTCAGCGAGCCAAGCAGCGCTCCACCCTAGTCTTGCAATATCTTCTCAGGGTGGCAACCATCAATCTTCCTCACTCCTTACTAACACAGTTCATACATTGGATGCGAAAGCTTCTAGTCCAATCAAAACCGAGATCCCATAAACATGACGATTGCTCTTCATATGCCGATAACAGGTTGTGAGCACCTAGACAACGACAACCTCGAGAAGATCAAACAATTCCACCAATCATCAAATAACCTCGATCCCAACTTTGCTCAATATTCATGTTTGTCATGCTCCGTCACCGGAAGCTTTCCAACCCTCGACAAACACTTCTCCAAAACAAAGCATGAGTTTGCAGTTGGCCAAAACTCGGTATATTGTGGACGATGCAATGATCTTGTTTACGACCCAAGCTTGTTACCCGCTAGCAAGAAACGCAAACTCGCAGAAGCCACCAACGAGGAAGACGATTCTTACTTGACTGCTAATACTTCTCAGCGACCATGTGGCCGGAGTGGTGTGCGCGGTCTATTCAATCTTGGAGAGACTTGCTACATGAATGCCGTGTTGCAGATGATGGTGCACAACCCCCTTCTCGCAAGCTACTTCCTGGGAATGGGTCATCCGACTCACACATGCTCCATCTCCAAGGAGCCTGAAAAGAAGGCCGATTCTGACTCAGAAGATGATGAATTGGAAGAAAAGAAAGAACAGCAAACCTGTGTTGCTTGTGGCATGACTGAGCTGTTTTCCGACGTTACTATGGTCGATCAACCGCTACCCGCTCATGCTGTGAATCTCCTTTTCGCCTCTTGGAAGAACATCCCAGTGAGCTTCATCACCATTTCTGCTTACTTTGTTGCAAAACTAACCTCGTATCACAGGAAATGTCCGGCAAAGGACAGCAAGACGCCCAAGAATGGTTCATGTGCATCATCGACCGTCTTCACGAAGCCGTACAACAGTATCCAGCACCAGGAAGCGCTGCCGACAAGTCCTCGACCATCATCAACGGCTCCGCCGACAAACAATGCGTGTGTTTCTTCCACAAAGTCTTCTACGGCCGCTACAACAGCCAAATCACGTGCGACACGTGCAACACCGTTTCCAGCCGCGAGGACGAGTTCTCGAGCATCAGCCTAGATTTCAAGAAGCAAGTGAAAAAGAAGAAGAAGGCTGCTGCGGCTGAAAATCTCAAGATCGCGATCCCGACGCTCCACGAGTGCTTGAAGTCTTTCACGACCCCTGAGCCGCTCAGCCCTGAACAGTACAGCTGCACGAAGTGCAACGAGCGCCGGTCCGCGAAGAAGCACACGCGCATCCGCAAGCTCCCCGCCATCCTCTGCGTGCACGTCAAGCGCTTCGGCATGAAGCAGCTTGGCACCGGAACGTTCGTGCCAGAGAAGTACGAGGGCAAGCTCGATTTCCCTCTCCACATTGATATGGCTCCGTGGTCCACTCGGCCTCCTCAACCTGGAGGAGCGGCACCCGCCGCCAACAATGGAACAAAGGACGGCAAGGACAAGGACAAGGAGAAAGACAAGGACAAGAAACCTCCGTGTGACAACTACATGTACGACCTGGACTGCGTGGTGGTGCACCAGGGCGACCACGCGCAAAACGGCCACTACTTTGCGTTCTGCAGGCAGGACAACAGGTGGTTCCGCTTCGACGACGAGATCGTCAGCGCAACCACCACCGAGGATGTCATGCGCCAGGAGGCCTACCTCCTGTTTTACTCTTTGAGAAGTCTAGATCGTGTTTAGAGAAGGTGGTTGGGTTATTGGGAGGGCCATTAGAGCATTTTGTGTTGCTAGTTACTTGGGGCCGGTGGTGCGCTCAAGACATATCACATTGAAAAGAACTCTAGGACCGTTCCTAATGTTATCATCGTACTTCGTAAAATGTATCCGTTCAGAACGTGAAACTCACCGACTGCTAATTGGTTTTGCCTACCACGGGGCCCCATTGGTTATCACGCCCTGCTTGGAGAGCTATGTTATGTATGTAACATTTCCTCTAAAGACCCACTGAGACATATCCTCCGCTGATACTCCGTAGCGACCTGCCCTTCCGACTCTTCTCATTGCCAGTAGTCTGATACTTCTGCTGCATCTGCTCCCGACTTGCTTGCTTCTGTCGGTTCTACACCTGCACCTGCACCTGCACCTGCACCTGCTGTTTCGCCATGGTGGCCATCAACGGTAGTCTTGCCGGACTAGGAGCGCATTCACGGCCTGTCCAACAAGGAACATCCATCTTCCTCAGTCCCCTCCTCAGCCCTTTCGGCTATGACTGATGGAGCGCTCAACAGAGCACGTTGGGCCCAATGCGCAACGAAAATCATACCACCTACGGAGTGCCTTCCCCAATGAATCGGAGCGCGGTGCGATCATGACGGCGAATTCCCGGCTGATAACTAACGCATGTCAGGCCGGTGGGCTCTCACGGACCAACAGCAGACGACCAGGCTGACATGCCCAGAGGCAACCGACTTCGTGCGGTCTGTACTACTTATTACCGAGTACGGAGAACAAAGGCGGTACGTGGTATCACAGCCTCCCTTGCCACTGATGACAGGCGCTCGTTTTCTGTCCTCGTAGATCGCGCCGGTGGGTGATTTATCAGCATGGCTGGATCTTCAGGTACTAATTAGTGGTATGTACTAGCACTCCGTAGCCCTGGTGGGTACACGATGATGACTATTACCACTACCTACCTCGGAAAGTACCTTACCTAACGAGTGCGAACCGTGCGAAATATTATCAGTCAACCACACGAGGTATGTCGATAATCGGGCCCCACACGATCCCAGAAATTACGAAGTGGACAAAAATGGAGTACTCCGAGCATGCTAGAGGGAAGAAAATTATATTTTTTTCATTTCAATTGTCTTTTGTCCTGGCCCCGGGAGATGTGGCTGGGCCAGCGCAATATTACGCTGTGTTTGACAAATTCGGTAACTCGAATGCGAGCTTGGTCCATCCCCAATACCCCAGGTCCCGAGTGCTCTACTTACTTCAAAGGGAGTTGCAGGGCACTCGGAAGAAGTGAAAAGTGCATAACAAAATATGTGTTTCACGTTCAAGAGCAGGCTTACCCAGTTGGGAGATTTTTATGCATTCGGAAGCACATCATCACCGCTGCAAGGCTTGTGCTAGCTGCAAGAAGAGCGCGCATGAGCGATCGCCCTCCCATTTGGTGCAGTCCAGTACGAGTAAAAGTAAGTAAGTAGTGACCAGGAGGAAGTGTCCACGGCCTCTGGGCGAGATCTTCGATGCAGAACGGAAAGGATGCTTGGGGGCGTGCATTAGCCTCCTGGCTCTGCTGTTAGGGAGTCGCTTAGGCAAGGTTTAGGCTGCCTTGACTTGAGGCCTCGGTAATGCTGGAAGTGGCCGGAATCAAACCAACTTCGTACTACCAGCCACCTGTGCAAATGGCAGACTCCCTGCTCCTGCTGGGATTCCTTAACTAGGAGACCTGAGGCGGGGCTGATAGGTCAGCTGTCAACCCAAAGAGAAAGCCGTTGTCAAAGGCATTCGTCCGAACACCAGTATTAGTTAGAGCACGATAATAAAACAATGGCCTGCTAGTGTTGGTAACGTTTTCCTGGATCCGCTGATCACGTTTTTTGACATCGCTTCTACTATATCCGACGCGCAGACGGTTCAAACGGCACCAAAAGATCGAACTGATTCGGATTTTCGGCTTTGTGATACGTCCGCTGGTCGGCCGACATGGCTGGCCTTTACAACGCGGACAATTTGGCCATTCCGGTCTAGCGAACGGGTCCTATGCTAATGAAATGATATTGAAGGCCCGCTAGGACTTGTCGTTTCAATTAATAATGCTTGTGTAAAAAACTCATCAGTACACGGGGTTGCTGTGCCAGTAAGTAACGAGCACTCCACCCATGTCCTCTAATCAAGTGGACCCTGGGCAGAGATTCAAAGCCGCTCCTTGGATGAGCGCGTAGGATCGATACTTACTCGATATCATTGTACTATGAAGAATAGACGTCTAGTGGAGCCATGAGGATGCCTGTTGCAGAATCTTGGGACGTTCTTCCTCCCCACCATTGTTCCTACTAGCAAACTGAACTAACATACTGCTTGAAAGCAGTCATACTCTTTTTTACTGCAAAACTGGTAGTAGTCGCGTGATTCGAATACCTTCTCCGCGATGCCCAGGCGCATTTGCTGAGCCCAGAGGCTTCGCCAGCCAAACAGGCACCTACAAAATGGTTGGCAGTGAAGAGGACAAGGCTTGGAGGTGGGCATGGTCAGCCCAAGTACGTAGGAAGGTGGGGAAAGAGATGGAATTCCGTAGACTCAAGCTTTTGTCAGCCCAGAAACGTTAGAGTGCTAACTAGCGTTTACCTATTGATGCACGCTTGCACTGGGGGATTCTTAACCGTGCGGCTTTTAATGTAAGTCTGATTGATCTACAGTCCAGGGTGGGTGGACCTTCCGCGGAGGACAGGATAGGATAGGATTGCTGCCATGTCTGAAACACAGGGAAGAAGGGGAGCTGGGTGAGAATACAGCAGATGCGGGAGGTCGATAGCAGGAAAGAGAGTGCTGCAATGCCCCAGTATCAAGTGACCAGAATGGCTAGGATTCGATTTTTAGGTAAAGAACCCAGCTTGGAAGTGGTGTGATGAGGATGATTGGAGGACAAACAGAGAGTCAAGATTTAGTCCCCGGTCGTAGTAAGTAAATGGTAGGAGGGCGGAGAAGTCATGGATGCACAAAGCCTGGTTCGTTTGAAGGAGGAAGCGAAGGGGTCAGCGCCATGTTGCTACTAGTCAAGAGGAGTATTGACGAGTACAAGCTCTCTTGTACTCCGTACAGGACGAGATATTGGGAAAATGAACGGCTGGAGCATGTGAACTCAGGCAAGGATCACGGAGGGTTGCTGCCGAGACGAGTCTGGAGCAGACTCGACGAGAACAATTCTGCTGACACGGGCTGCTGGGGGAACAAGCTCCTCAGCACGAAGTCTTCTGGGGAAAATGCTTCACGGTGAAGGTCATTGCATGGACAGGATATAGTTTGACAAAATACGAATCCGATGCGAGTAGCGACAACGGTGGACGAACAACAGCGTCCGGAGCACAATACTCGTAAGTCTGCCTTCCCAAGTCAGTAGCGAAGCGAGAATAGGGCAAGCGCCCACTTTGCCAGTTGGTCTGTAAGCGGACGAGCGAGCGAGCGATACGGAGTTGGTCAAAGCACTGGCTGGAAGAAGAGGTGCACAAATTACAATGCACAATTAATTGCAGCAATGCGGAGCGCACAGGGATCAGGCACCCAGTCGCCCACCCTTTGTGGCTTCCTGGCTTTCCCATGTCAGTTGGCAGATGACCATTTTTCATTGATCCAGCTGCTGCATGGACACCAACGCTGAGTCACCCAGGGCTTCGACTCAATCAGAATGCTGGTTGCCAACACCTCTCACCGACCTGCACCCGGACGCCCTATCACGGAAAACTCTGTGCGGAGTATTATTAATATTGAAAATACTGTCAACATTTTTAGGCCGGCAAGACCAGGCTGCGTATCAGTCCCTTCCAGCACTGGGAACCCTCCACACTCCTATCTCGCCACCTGGAGTTAGCGTGAGTGGCCTGACGATAAACCCCGAGAGCTTTACCATCTGACCAGCATGGTAGATCTCAAGTTCTTAGATTCCTGAGATCCTTGAGATTCAGACCTCCTACAGAGGACAACATGTGGGTCGAGTAGAAAGCATTTCAGCTTGCAAAAAGATCTTGGTCAGGCACTAGCATTAAATACAATAAACAAATTCCACCCAGTCGGAGCGGAAAGCCGCTCGCGACCGACAGGCCAACTGTTGCCTGAGCGCTTTTCTTGTCTATTGTACCGGCGTGAAGCAAACACATAGGCTTTGGACTACTGGCAAATACAGTAGCAGTTGCGTCATGATGCAAGATAGGATAATTACTGCAGGGTTCCAGTGCGGTCAACTTCCACGACTACACCCATGGGATGGACCTTGGTTGAAAAAGGTTCAGCCTTCTCGAGCTTGAATAATATTACTATAAATGACATCATCATAGAGGGACGCTGAAACATAATACCGCTTCCGCGCTCGCCGGAGGTAAGGGTTTTGCGCATTTGGTCAGGCTATCAGTGGGATCAGGCTGGCGTGCGCCTACTTTGTCAGCAAAGCTAGATTTTGTCAGAACTCAGGATTCAGGAACAAGAACCGATGGCCGTATTCCATGCCAAGGGGAACCATCATCCATGAGACACTAAACTGTACGACAGGATTCGTGGCCCCATGAGAGAGAAGAGGGATTCAGGAATAGCAATGGCTAGAGCCTCGGCGAATATTCGTTGGAGCCTGAAACTTGAAAGGAATCCAGGGCTTACATACGAGTACGTCGACACAGAGATACACCACACCGTCTTGAAAGCTGCCGGTAGTGCCTCTTGATCATGATCATGTCAGTAGGCAGCAGACAGGACGTTTACATACTATAGTGGGGAGGAGATCTCGATAGGGGGATTTTGGAATTGATCCACCACACGTACCGCTGTGAAGTCATTGCGTACTCGTTCTGGCTCTGGACCTGGGCAGCTGGTAACCTGGATAGAACCGAGTACGGCGTACGGAGTACTCCGTATGGTGATACCACACTTGGTAGTGGTGCCCTGCTTTGTTGGTACCTAACCTAATAATACGGGTGCGCGAGGAGGAGGTATCGTGAGCTTGCCTCACTTGCCAGTACCAAGTCGTGGTGCGGGCTGCAGCTGGGTGAAGGCCCAAGGACGGAGCGAGGGAGGGGGAGAAAAGGCTCCAGTCTGACGAAATCCTAACGTGGGAGGCCAAATGACTCCAAGTGAGCCCCAAAGACCTTGGCGAGTTTTCGCCGCACCATTCCGCCAATCAAATTCTTGACGTCCAGGAACCACGTCGACGCTCACGCTCGTCCCGCACGGCGATACCAACACATGCACATCCGAGAAATCCGGTCACCAAAGGCGCCATCCCATGGGCTATGACCCATGGGCCCTACCACAATCGCCAGGGTATTGCTGCTTGCTGACCTAGGTGGTCCATCGCGCTTTCGCGCGAGCAGAGTTCCGATGACTCGCATTGGAGCCGTTGCTGTTTTTTATTAATTGCCAACAGCGCCATGCGCCTTGTGTGTTTGTCTCCTCTGTTGCTCTCCCTGGCCCTTGCTCGTGGTGTTCTGCGTTCCCATACCTGATCCATAGCTGTCCTATCCATTAAACCGGTTCGCACTTTGCTCCCACTGAACCATCTATTCATTTTGACCCTTCCAATCTTCTCTCCTTCACGGGGTGGTCTCACTGGCACCCACAGTCCATAGTTAAATCGCCACCGCTGTGCGACGTTGTCGGTGTAACTGCACAGCTGTTTGAGAACATCCAAGCTCCGCTACCGGATGGGGTTCTCCAGGATTGTCCTAGCAGCAGGTCTGCTAAGTCTCGCCTCGGTCGTCATAGCTCATGGCGATGAGGAGCACAATGGTATGGATATGGGCGACATGAACAAGCCTGAGGCGCACAGTGAGCAATCGGGTTCCAAAGAGATCAACAATTACGATGCCCCAAGCTACTATGGCCACGACTCATATCAGAATCTCATCATGGCTCACATCGTGCTGATGGTGGCAGCATGGTTTTTCATACTGCCCATAGGTATGCAGGCGACATATTCGACTTGAGGATGTACTGACATATGCAGGCGTCATGTTCAGCGTCGCCAGGTCCAAATTGGCCCTGCCAACGCAATTCTTCTTCTTGTCGCTGAATGGGCTCGGTCTCCTCGTTGGAACAGTATACAATATGAACACTCCAGATCTCTATGAGAACAATGCGCACCATAAGATTGGCTGGATCGCGACTTGGATCGTGACTGCCCAAGTCGCTATGGGCTTGTTGTTTACTTACTCTGGCCGTGGTAAGCGAGCGAGTAGCGCATCTACTGAGCGCGCGAGCTTCTTGCCCATGTCTGTGGAGAACATGACGCAGCACAGTGTGCGACCCTATACCGACTGTCGCTGGTCAGGCGACAGCGGTCAAGGGACCGAGCGATCCTCGACCTTGAATAGCAGGGACAACTCTCCAACTGATCCAAATAGACGGGACACCCTTGACGACTTCGAGAAGCCTGAGCCGGTGCCTGCGGACGATGATGAGGAGGAGGAAGAGGACCATGGAGTAGCTGGGTCATCCCAGCCAGCACAATCTCCACGATCACGCTGGTTTCGCATCACGCGCTTGGACAGCTTTCTCTCTGCGAGAGTCCCGAAGCTGCTTTCAACTAAAGTCCTTCGTGTAGCACAACTAGCGTACGACATTATCGATAAAACTATTCTGCTCCTTGGATTTATTGCGTTGGTGAGCGGCGGTGTGACGTACGCAGGCATTTTCGTAAGTCGCAATCTATCTGGCTGAAGTTTCACGACCAGATGCTAACGAGTCCCAGCGTGGTGAAAACGTCTTCAATGGTTTGGCCCACTTTGTCAAGGGAGGAATCTTCTTCTGGTATGGATTGCTCACCCTGGGACGTTGGATGGGGTGTTTTGCCGACATGGGGTGGAGCTGGAACCAAAAGCCGGCCCGCAGCCAGATTAGCCAATGGAAAGCCCGCATGCCATCGGCTGAATTCGTCGAGTCCTTCGTGATCTGGCTCTACGGCTGTACCAACGTGTTCCTCGAACATCTTGCTGCTTGGGGCGCTGAATGGACTGCTCAAGATCTCGAGCATGTCTCCATTTCAATCATGTTCTTCGGTGGCGGACTGGTAAGTGAACTCGAAGCGAAAAGGTCCTGTGATTCATGAATCTGACATCGATAATTAGTGCGGTATGCTCATCGAGTCCAAAGCCGTTCGACGATCCCTCAGTGTCGTTGTTGAAAATATGCCAGAACGTACAGATATACATCCGGGTGAAGCACATGAACTGCGCTCCCCACCAAAAACGTATGGGACTTCCCTGAATCCCATGCCAGCATTGATCATCCTCTTGCTTGGAGTGATGATGTCTTCGCACCACCAATCGTCGGTCGTGTCGACAATGGTTCACAAGCAATGGGGCAATTTGCTTGTCGGTTTTGCATTTGCTCGAATTGCCACATATGTCCTCACATACGTCTCACCGCCCACCTCAATCTTCCCCTCGCGGCCCCCTACCGAACTGGTTTCGGCATTTTGTTTGATCTCAGGAGGTCTTGTCTTCATGGCCAGTACGAAGGACATCATCCATTATATGGAATCAGCGGATCTCATGGCTATGTTCATCTTCACCGTCGTGATGGGATTGACGTCCTTCATTATGGCTTATGAAATCATTGTCCTCAGCCTCAAGGGATGGGCCACACAGAAACAACACAAGAGAGCTCCAAATTTTGTCCGATACTAAACTTGGACCTGCCTCCATGTTTAGCGACGAACTTGGAAGAGGAAACAAGAGGAGGAAATAATATCCACTCGGGACTGATAATGTTCTCACGATCATTCTGCTGCACTAGCTGGAGCAACCCTTTGCATAGCCTGCGAACGATACCCCATTGACGATTTGATCTGGAACCACCCTGTGTGTCCCTAATAATGCTAATGAATGAGGAGGATTTGCAAATTTGGTTTTAACGCACGATACCCAGGCGCCTTGTGTCTTGCACCCGACGGCGCTGGAAGATACCCATACCTTTATATTATTGATAGACTCCAGAACAACACGTACTCGTATTGATAGTTGACCTAGTGGGTCTAATAATAAAACCTGAATAACCTATAACAAGCATTTAAGTGGGCAAATCGATGCGTGCTTTAGTACCTAGCCAGGAAGGTTGAAATGTACGAGTACTCCGAGGATGAATTTTGAGTAAACGATTGCCCATATCTTTAACTGGATGGCTGAAAGTGGCTGCCTACACGGACAAGGTAATCCGGACGGAGTCTCAAGAAATGCATACCTACTTAGAGGTAGGTATGTATCACTTCGAGAACAAGTATTATCGCAAGTTGACACCTAGTAGGGTTGGCCGGATAGTAGGGTGCTGATTAACGGAAGTTGAACAGTGTCCACTGCTAATATTATGATGAGTGGACAAACTGCGTTAAGCCTTAAGGCCGGCATGGGCGGAAATCAGGGGGCGGCCCCAACGCAAGGAGTAACAATCACATTTTCTCCGCAACTCCAAAATCAAACTTGGAAATGTATCACCATGTTTCTTGACTATTCTTCTGCAGTATTGCAAAAGCCACAGCCTCGCCCCAGAATTTACCCTGATGATGGCCTCGAACGAATTATATCTCGCTCAAGCCTTGTAGAACACCCCACGCACAAGCATTCCCTGATCGCCATACATCCCAGACTCGCTCTCGAGCCAATTATTGAGATCAAAATCTACTGTTGCCAAACCTCCACGATATCAAGCGAGTGACCATCAGCATGACACCGCCTGCAAGAATTAGCATAGGCAATCTACCCTTCAGAGCGCCCTCATTCAACCCCGCCCGTCTACGATCCTACGTCTTCCGATTACCTCTCTTCACTCGCCTTATCCTCCTCGCCATCATCGCATTTTGGCTCCTCGAGCTTCAAACAGTCTGGAGCGTGATACAATGGGGCGCATTGATCCCTAAAGAGATCGGGTTCAGCAGCATGTATAGACTAAATACATTCCCTCTGATTCATCTGGGGTTCTTCCACATGTTGATGGACACGATCTGTCTGATCCCGCTATTGGAAAGGTTCGAGGCTGAATGGGGCACTTTGACAAGTGTTGCCCTGTTTATGGGACGTGAGTTGTTCTAGTAGATCCGACGTAATGGGTGAAGATGTTGACCTTGTGACAGCTTTGGGTCAGATCCCGGCGGCTCTATATCTGCTCCTGGACTATGTGATACTGCGAGACAACACTCCTGTTTTGGGCGCAAGGTAAGTGTGACAAAGGCTCACACAGCGGCTCCAAGACTGACAATGTTTGAAGTATATGGGTATTTCTCCTTCTTGCATCCGAAGCCATCAAGACATACCGTGCAAATCCTCACCTAGAGTAAGTCTTCTTGCTGACTGAAAATATATGTGCCTTGATGATCTAATCGGGAACAGTATCGCTGGACAAAAAATCCCGACCTGGATAACTCCATTGGTTCTATTGGTGGTTATTTGGATATTGATCCCTAACACGTCCTTCCTAGGTCATCTTAGTGGATGCATTACTGGCTATCTATGTAAGCTTCGACTTTCACCCTTGCCTTGCTCAGGCTTTGTTCTAACCGTCCACAGGGGGCCTTGGTTACATTCGATTTTTAGCACCACCGGAGAAAGCCTTGCGGTGGATTGAGGGAAAACTGAATTTGCTTGGACGACTTCCGCATTACGTATCTGTAGACCAGAAGACATATGGAAGATATGGTGTTCTTCCCTCTAGCTCAACAAGCGGGCCTGGTGAGCACATGAGCCCGATTGGACTCGGCTGGATTGGAAACGGTTCGAGTTCAGGCCCAGGTCAAAGGCTTGGACCTTAGATCTTGGATTCTCTGGATATTATTTTGTTCTTTGGGACGCAGCATTTATTGAAATCCCACGTGTATAAAAATCGCTCTTATGAATCCATGAATAATGTCTAAACCATTGAGAATACTTTCATCCTCCCCTCTTGATTACTATCATAGTATCTATAATACTAGTTTCATATAGTACTGTACTGGATACTGTACAATTTATTCATTTACTGGCACTAGAGTACTCCATACTCTAGATAATCCGAGTATAGTACTCCGTACCGTACATAGTATGGTCCTTCATGTGACTAGCACAAGGCTGATCCACGTGATATGTATGGTGTACTGAAGGCTGTTGTCGGTGGTGGCGCCTGATAATTAATTGGGGAAACCGTCCTACTCCAAATCTGGACGAGTAACATAATATGTCCCGTACAAATGTGCAGCCACATATACAACAATTTCAATACTCACCACCAGGAGCCCACAGTGAGGTAGGAACTTGCTGAGCGAGTTTAGGATGGGTCTGCTACGTATGTACTTCGAGATTCTGCTTCCAACTCTGTCTTATTGCTCACATCAATTCTAGGAAACGCCCTCTCTAACATCCGCAAGGACGACCCCCGACTCCTGCGCATTCCTCCTGTATTGTCCCTTCTTTGTGTACTGGGAGGCATTGCGTGGATTCTTCTCTTGCCGCTAAATCAGTACTCTCGTGGGACATACATATCGGAAAACGCATTATTGCCCGGACAGGTCCACACCTATTTTGGTGGGAGCGAGCAGAATATCTTCCGGGCATACAGGCACGAATTGGATGCTGCTTTACAGCCGTTCCCAGATGCAAACCAGACGCTTAGTCGAGATGAGATAAGAGCAGCAGAAAACAAGAGGAACACAAAGGTCCAAGACTTGTTCCGCAGTGCTGGCCTTAAAAGCGCTCGACAGCGCTATTCTTTCACTTCGTCTGGACAGGTTTACGAGGGTGAGAACGTCCATGCTGTTCTTCAAGCCCCACGGGGAGATGGTACGGAAGCTATTGTCATACTTGCCGCTTTCAAGAACATTGAAAATGTCTCGAACGCCAACGGAGTTACGCTATTGATTTCTCTGGCTCGCTATTTCAAACGTTGGTCCCTGTGGTCGAAAGACATCATCTTCCTGGTTACTCCTGACTCTTCTGTTGGACCTCAGGCTTGGATAGATGCTTACCATTCTTCCCATGACCCAAACTACGTTCAAGACTTATCTTTAAAGAGTGGCGCTCTGCAAGGTGCCGTTTGCATCGACTTTCCTTTTGACCACCGATTTGAGAATTTTCACATTGCTTACGATGGCATCAACGGTGCTCTCCCAAATCTCGATCTATTCAATACAGCAGTAGCCATCTCAACGGGTCAGATGGGAATAGGAACAACAATACAATTTCAGCAGGACTACGCTCAACATGACGACCGAAGTTCCTACCCTGCCCGCCTTCAAACCCTGGTCTGTGGCATGTCATCTCAAGCATTGGGCCATGCGACTGGCCCACATTCTGCTTTTATGAGTTACCATATCGATGCCATCACGCTTACCGCAATCGGAGACGGTTGGCAGGACGAGATGGCATTCGGACGTACGATTGAAAGTATTTGTCGAAGTCTGAACAACCTTCTAGAAAAGTTGCACCAGAGCTTCTTCTTCTATTTGCTCATGCAATGTAACCGTTTTGTCAGCATTGGGACCTACCTCCCAAGTGCTATGGCCATTGCTGCCTCATATACCCTGATGGCAATATACCTTTGGGTTCTAAGTGGCTATCGAAGGGTGGAAAGTCCTAGAGGAAGTGCCCATGGTAAGGTTGAAGCCCGGAAAAGTGAGAAGAAATCCACGAACATGGAGAAATCACTTCTTGCTCCCGATATCAAGCCGCAGAGTACTTTCGAACCTATCGACAGGCAACTTGTCCTTCCAATAACCTTTTTGACTGGAATTCATCTTGCTTCCCTTGGTCCATTGTACCTCTTGACCACCCTCAATTCCAAGTCGTTGCCTTCAACTTTCACATTGTTATCAATATCACTCCCAATTCTTCCAGTCTTACTGGCGTCAAGCCTAGCAAGCGTTCAACAAAACCGGTCAACGCCATCTGCTACTACTTTTACCAGCGACCAGTACATTCTCCTCAAATCAATGAGTCTATTGGTTCTTGGCTTGTTCCTCACTGTTCTCGCTACTCTGAACTTCAGTTTGAGCATGTGCTTGGGTATTATTTCAGTACCACTGGCTTTCGTAGATAGAACACAGGGAAAACCTATCCTGGCCGGGCTTCAGTACGCGGTCCTCATCGTCCTAAGTCCCACGACACTATTCTGCTATACTTCCCTTTTTATGGGAACAGACGGTGGGTTATCTGATTGGCTTACACGGCTCGCCTTTGGCTGGAATATTTGGGGCAGTTGGGGTGTTCCAGTTGGTGTGCTATGTATCTGGCTTCCGGCATGGATCGTGGGAGCAACACTTGTTGCCAGTACTTGGTTCACGACCTCGCCAACACCACATTCGAGGGTGTCAAAACCATCATAGAAACGCTCAACCTAGCCAGGGCCTGGTAGGTATAAAAATTCATGACTTTTGCACTTCTACACGCTTTTGTTAGTTCATTCATTCAACACTATGCGTTGTTAGTTGATTATCCCACCGATTGGGACCGGCGGTCTCTCAGTCACCAAAACAATGCATGATGGATCGCTTGGTCTGGACGGACTCCACTAACTCTAATCGACAGCGTCTCTGAAATTCTCATGGCTTTACTAGCTACAGGAATCAGACTCCTTGGAATCCTTCATCGGTTTAATGCTCGGGGCGTTGGGGTCACTTGAGAGGGGGCGCCTCAATGCGGAGGTCGACAGCCCTCGGCAATGCAGGAATTCATCGCTCTGAAGCGTTTCAACTCCACCACTTTGTGGCATCGACTTCTACAAACTCACTAAGACATGCTTCGAGCGCCGGTCTACTCGCTCTCTCCCCAGAAGAGATCCACTGTTCTCATTGTTTTGCAACTCGTTCTTCAAAGTTGAACTCAGATACCACTCTTTGTGGAGCCCCGCTGATTCAAGTACAACTCGAGGTATTTCATGATCACTGATTTTTCAGGAATTCAGACTAAAGAACATATGCCTTAAACGAACGAGCACGAACGAGGCACGGAGCTTCTCCTAGACCACCGACCTATCAATACAACCATTCACTCTCTTACCAGCAACTCATCGTTCTGGGCGCTATCGGCTTCGCTGTGTTATACCAACCTCTGCGGTCACCCGTTGTCCATCTCAAGGGGGTAACCCAAGAGCGCGTCTCTCCACAATGTCGTCGGCGAAAGAGACACCGATTGAGAACGACCTGCAGAAGTTCAGAGGGGATAGTGGTCGTTGTCTCTGTGGCGCCGTTACTTTTACCGTGACGGGCGAGCCGATCTACAATGTCATCTGCCACTGTGTCAATTGCAAGTGAGTACCAGTCGATGTTATAGATCCCTTCTCAGAAAGTGGAGAAGTACAGCAAAATGCATGCATACCATCCGCGGGTGACTTTTGTTGTTTGAGCCCGCGTTGTTCCCCTGCTTATTGGGGATTTGGCAAGGGGACATGTCCTTCGGAGATCGAAGCCCGGCTGACATGATATCCGACCTTGAAAGACGACAAGGTGGGAGCACGTTCCATACAGCAAGCATTTTCTTGAAGAGCGTGAGTTCAGAATTCCGTCTCCTCCCTAGCTTGCAAGGCCCCTCGGCCCTTGGTCCACTCCCTCCCTCCCAGCTATGTCCCTCAACTAGCAGCCTTCAGACAAACGCGTACCCCCTCTCTAACGAATGCGTCTTCGTAGCAATACAAGCTGCACACAGGCTCAGAAAGCATAACAACATACGACGACCATGAGACACAGTCCGGTCAATCCTTACACCGCGCGTTCTGCAAGATCTGCGGGTCGAAGGTCTCAGCCTTGACGCCCCTGAACGAAGAGATCATCAGCATTCCCGCGGGGATCCTCGAACGCGCGGGCCTCGATTGGATACCCCAGAAGGAACAATTCTGCAACACGAAAGCCGAATGGGTGCCGCTATTTGGCAAGGATTTGGTTGCGCAGAGATTCGTGAGAGGGCCGTTTGGTGAGGAGGTTGTTGAGGGCGAAGGACGGAGTCGAATGTGACGGATTGGATTTGCGTTGTTAGGCGGTGGGGGGTGGTTGGGAGATGGAAGCATGACATCTAGGACTGTAGCAGTGGGATGGCAGGCATTGGGAGATGTGTGCACCTCTTGTTCGTGAACTACGATGGTCAAGCATGGAATTAGTCGAAGACAAGGTGAAAGAAAGCAGCTCTGGCAGCTGCGGTCATCTAGACTTATACACATATGAATGTGTGAGAGAGTTCCTCTGGCTCTATGTATTCCTCACACGGTTACCTGAATGGGAGCGCCCTAGCCTTTCGGGTCCCTCTGAGATGCAAGGTAGACTCTACCTTGCTAAAGCTTACTCGATTTTTCCGCCTTCTGCTTTTCGTTCTTCTGGATTCGATTCGTCTCCTTCATCTTCAACAAGGCATACAAGCTCTGCAATCTCGGCATCTCAATCCCCTTCTCCCTCGCCAGGCGAATGGGATTACCGAGAATCACCTCGAGCTCCATCTGCTTCCCGCTCTCCCAATCAAGCGCCATGCTCGGCTTACTGCCGCTCGAATTCCTCTGTGTCGAGCGCAGCAGCGCCTCCGATGTGGCGAACTCGGCGGGCAGCGGCGTACCAACCACCTTGGGCGCAGTCTCGAGCACCTCGTCCATGACGCCCTTCAGGTGCCAGTACAGCTCCGGGTCGTTGGACATTTCCTGGTTCGGCGTGCCGCCCGACAGCACGGACGACGGGTTCATCGCCGCGTTGATCGCGATCTTGTGCCACCGCACCCACTGCAGCTTCTCGTGCGTGTCGGCTTTCGCGTCCTTGATGCCGCCACGCAAGAGGAGCTCGTGCAGAACACTGTTCTGGGAGCTTGCTCGTTCCCTTGCTGCAGCGGGCGTGGAGTCGGAGAAATACGGTCCGATGTTGATCCTCGTCCAGCGGTTGTGCTTGATGTGCCCGTTGCTGGGCTGGGCTGCAGATGCGATCGTTACGGCACTCAGGATCGACGATTGGGGGAACCGTCGTGCATAGGGCTCCTCGACACCTAGGCCGTTCTGGATCAGCACAACCGCCGTCCTGGGTGTTATCAGACCCTCGAGCAGTTTCGAGTCGTCAGAGACGTTCGGCAGTGCTTTCGTGCTGACAACGACATAGTCCCACGCCACGCCGCTCTGGCGGGCAGCATCCGGTGAGTTGAACGTCCTTGTCGGCGTCCATTTGTACTCGCCGTACTGCGGCGATGTGACTCTGAAGCCGTTGGCCTTGACAGCGGCGTAATTGGATCGGCATATTACTGAGACATTGGTGTTGGGGACCAGCGCGATCCGAGAGCCGTAGAACGCTCCGATGGCGCCTGCGCCGAAGAAGAGGATCTCCAGTGCCATCAATCAGCCTGGACGGGTCTTCACACGCTGTGTGTGTGGATGAAAGAGTCTTGTATAAATGAAGGGGCTAGGGAATCGCCTGGTTGATGAATGATTTGCTTTCAACATGAGGCTTGATACTGCCGAGGCCAATTCGCCTAATCATTCTTCCGAGAGCAACTTTCCCCTTTTCAGACAAATCGCCCTGCGCCACAATTGACGCCTCAAGTCACCAGCCACCAGACTGCCCCGCCTCAAATGGATGTTCATGAGCCTCTTCAAGTCGTGACTGGGATGAAAGGCTCCGGTTGTATCTTCCTGTTGACATGCTGTTCACTATGACGTGTGATTTTCAGGTCCATCCCAGGTGGTATCAAGTCAATGATACGGTGCCCATGGCTAGCCACTGGCCACAGGCAGACACATTATCAACCTCTTATGCAATGAGGCAGCAGCTGAACCTCAAAAGGTGATAAGACCTGGGCTGACTCCGCCCTCCGCCCCTCCAAAGCTTGAATTGGTGAAGGTTGCGTGTCCCTGACCGTGCATTGCTGGCTGTGAACAAGATATGCATTGGCCCTAGTTCCAACTTCACTTTTTAAAAAGTATGAACTTGAACTTGAACATATTTGCTTCTGGAATATTTATCTCTTTCCTTTGCCTTCATTCTTGTCTTGCAGATTTCCTCCAATATAATTCTCCTCCTTCAGAACAATCAGACTTCGTCATGGGCGGTGGACACGGAATCCGATCGGTTGTGTACTACGTCAACTGGGCACCATACGGGCGAAACCACCATCCCCAAGATCTCCCCGCTGAGAATCTGACGCATGTCCTTTACGCATTTGCAAATGTACGCCCGGAGAGTGGAGAGGTCTACCTCACCGACCCATGGTCTGACACGGACAAACACTACGACGGCGACAGCTGGAACGACGTCGGCAATAACGTCTATGGCTGCGTGAAGCAATTATTCCTCCAGAAGCAGAAAAACCGCAACCTGAAGGTCCTCTTGAGCATCGGTGGTTGGACATACTCATCCAATTTCGCTCAACCTGCGAGCACCGATGCCGGCCGCAAGAAATTCGCAGAATCCAGCGTCCGACTACTTGAAGATCTGGGCTTCGACGGGCTGGACGTTGATTGGGAATATCCAAAGTCTGCGGCTGAAGCCGAAGACTTCGTCAAGCTTTTGCAGGAGACGAGACGGGCGCTGGACCACGCTGCCGCCAAACGCCATCACCACCACCACCACCTTCATCATCCCCACCAGGAACATACACGCTTCTATCTGACGGTTGCGTGCCCCGCGGGGGCATCGAACTTCGAGAAGTTGAAGATCCCCGAGATGGACCGCCTCCTTGACTTTTGGAATTTGATGGCATACGACTATGCCGGGTCGTGGGACCAGCGCGCCGGACATCAAGCGAACCTGTTCCCCTCCAGGTCACAACCCGAGACGACTCCGTTCAGCACGATCGCCGCGCTCGAGCACTATACCAGGCACGGCGTGCACCCATCCAAGATCGTGCTGGGCATGCCACTCTACGGGCGGACCTTCACGTCGACCTCAGGGCCCGGACAGCCGTACCACGGCGTCGGCGAGGGCAGCTGGGAGCCAGGTGTCTGGGACTACAAGGCGCTGCCCAAGCCCGGCAGCAGCGAGCATCACGACCACCACATCGGCGCCAGCTGGAGCTACGATCCCTCGACCCAGACGATGATCAGCTACGACACCCCGCAGATGGTGGCGCAAAAGGCCGCCTTTGTGCAAGATCACGGTCTCTCCGGCTCCATGTTCTGGGAGTCGTCGGGTGATAAGCCCCTTGGCGGCGGAAGTCTGATCGAGGCGTTTTTGGTCCACAGTGGTGGCACCAAGCGCATGGAGGAGGCTATGAATTGCCTCGATTATCCGGAGAGCAAGTATGATAATTTGAGGAATAAGTTTGCGTAAATAAAAAAGGGGGGGGGCTGGCCGAGGTGAGAGGCGCCGGGGGGAGCGCCGGGGGGGTGGGGGGGGGGGGGGAGGATGGGGGGGGGAAGCGGAG
>Ga0105239_10000090_pt1 | contig 127911 bp, 126 predicted proteins | sample KBSC44metaG_FD_92761 | JGI IMG/M metagenome (GOLD analysis project Ga0105239, IMG submission 92761) | Corn rhizosphere microbial communities from Kellogg Biological Station, Michigan, USA - KBS C4-4 metaG | ecosystem: Host-associated > Plants > Roots > Rhizosphere > Soil | place: Michigan... | reverse complement strand
CCGGCGCGCAGACCCTCGCTCTCCCGCGGTCGGCTAGGACCTAGGGTTGAAACGGTCGTGCGCGCCGGCTCTCGACGCCTACCTTGGCAGAATTTCAAGAGATAAGGGTTGGGGTGAGGGGGGTTCTTCAAATGATCTCCACGACCAACGTTTCAAACAGCCACCTATACCGCCAACCCCACCGTCTCCCCTCTTGCGTTGGATCCCGCGGAAAGTACAGACTGGCGTCGACCGGGCGAATTCCCCAGCGACCCGTTACCAATGCAACTTTCAGGGCCGTTATTCGTTCGGCGCCGTGCTTTCCTCTTACCTACATCAGGAGGTGGCTTTATGGTGTCCGCAGGTGTTGCCGTTGCACATCGTCCGCATCCCGATAGCGTTCGTATTACCGCGCTCAGCGCAGCTATCGCCCTCAACCTTGCTGCTTTACTTTTAGTGCTACGGCCGATGGCTCCGCAGATCGCGGAAGTTTTTCATGCGCCTGCGCCAGTGCAGGTACGCTGGATCACGGCCGAACCGCTGCCGCCGTTGCCGCCGGACGTCGTGATGCCCAAGCCACAACCGGTTGTAGCGCCCAAGGCCATGCCTAAGCCGACCAAGCAGATCGAGCAACCGCCACCGACATCCACTCATATAACGGATGACAGCGCTAACCCCGTACCGGTCGCCGATACAACGCAAACACTGGTACCGCCCTCCCCTGTTCCCGTAGCGGCGCCGGTGGAAACCTCGCTTGCCTATCGCACCGCACCACTCGCTTATCCCAGGGATGGCATAACACGCCACCTCGAAGGTACGGTGCTGTTGCGCGTACTTGTCGACGAGACCGGTAAACCGATCGACGTCGTCATCGAGAAAAGCAGCGGCCAGTTGTTACTCGACCGCAGCGCACAAGATCAGGTATTGAAGAAATGGCTGTTCCAGCCGGCAGTCGTGCAAGGACAGCACGTCAAAGCCTGGGCTCGCGTGCCGGTGACGTTCAATCTCAATCAAGGGTGATGTGACGCCGCAGCTGCATGCATGAAAGAAAAGGCCCGGTCCGCACCAGGGCGAACCGGGCCTTTCCACGGCTAACAGAAACAGAATCTCAGTGCGCAGTTGTGTTTTGTGTCGGCGCCGCGTGTGTCGAACGGGTGACGTGCACGATCAGCCATACCGCACCCACCACGAACAACAGAGGCAGCAGGGCCGGCAACATCGCCAATATGATCAGCGGTGCGATGCAAAGCAGCACAACCGCGCCGATCACCAGGCCGAACAAGGCGCCGATCACGCTGAACACGCCGCCGACAATGGCGAAGGCCAGCTTGAAGACAAAACCGATGGCCGCCACGACCAGCCACAGCGTCGCTACCACCATCACCAGCATACCGATCGCGATCATCACTACTCTCCTTGCGAATGCGGCCGATTGAAGCCGTACACACCTTGGATGCCGTCATGAACTCAAGGGTTTAATTACCCACGCATCCAGATTACGACGGCCCGGCAAGGTCCGCATGGTGCGAAAGTCATACCTTTATCCGCAGGAATCCGCGGTTACAGGTCTTTAACGACTGCCATGTTCCACTCCGCCCATTCCTGCAGGGTTTTTAGAGCATGGGCAAACATTCACATACCCTCAAGGCGTTACGTGAAATCGCCTTGGAGCATGGTGTCGGCGAGCAGCCAGACCTCGCCACCATGGCGCGCGAACTGGGCGCCGTGATTCATCGCAATGGCGCGTTGCCGATGAGCGCCGTGTCACGCCTGAGCAAGCCACAAGGGGGGCTGGCGCGCTGGCTGCTGGCCGAGCGCAATAAACCCGGGATCAGTGTACTGGTGATGGCCTGGCCGCCGAATCATCACACGCCCGTGCACGACCATGGCGGCCTATGGGGACTGGAGCTGGCGCTGCATGGCGCGCTCGAAGTGGAATCGTATGAACGTGACCCGGTCACCGAGAGCCTGCGCACGCTGGGCCGGGACTGGTTAGCCCCTGGCGATGCCTCCTGGTTCGACCGCGGGGAGCACCATGTGCACCGCTGCCGCAACCTCTCGCGCCATGAAACCGCCCTGACGCTTCACGTTTACGGCGGAAATCTGGCAGAGTACTTCACCTACGAGCGAGCCGAGCAAGCCGATCGTTGGCTGGCACGCCCGCAACGCGCGGTGGTAGCCGGCTCGCTGCTTGCCTGAGCTTGAGCTTTCCATCAAGCGCAAATCACAAGGAATTGCATGTTTCGACGGGTCGCCATTATCGGCGGCGGTGCAGCTGCCGCCACAGTAATCAGCGAACTGCTGGATCGTCCGTCCGCGCAATCCCTGCATCTGGATTGGTATATCGGTACCGGTGCCACCGCACGTGGCGTGGCCTATAGCACAACGTCCGAACGTCACCTGTTGAACGTCCGTGCGGCCTCGATGAGCATGTTCACCGGGAAGCCACGCGGCTTTCTGGAATTCGCCCAACGCGGCGACAGCAGCATTGCCGGCACCGACTTTCTGCCCAGGCGCCTGTATGGCGATTACCTGGAAGCGGAAGTCAAACGAGCCCTCGAACAGGCCGCCAAGGCCGGCCACGACGTGCACGTCATGCCCTTCGAGGTCGATGCGCTGGTGCCCGAGAACGATGGCGTCACCGTCATTCAGGGCGACGAGAGCCGCCGTGTGGACGCAGCCATCCTCGCGATCGGCTCGCTGCCCCCGCAACCGCTGAACGGCGTGAGCGATAGCGTCCTTGCCAGCGGCAACTACATCGTCGATCCATGGCAGTTCATGGCGAACGTCAAGTCCGACACTGCCGCACGCGACATCGTGATCGTCGGTATGGGGCTGACCGCCGCCGATGTTTTGCTGGAGCTGAGTGTGCAATGGCCAAACGCACACTTCACAGCGATATCCCGTCACGGCAAATTACCCGAAGCGCATGCGCTCAATCCATCCGCCCCGCTGGATGACGGCGGTGAATTATTCGAATCGATGCGCGATGCGCCGGATATGCGAACCTGGATGCGTCTGGTCCGCGAAACGATCGAAGGCACCAACGACTGGCGAACCGTGGTCGATGGCTTGCGGCCGCATCTGCCGGGCTTGTGGCAGGAACTACCCGATGCCGAGCGCTCACGTTTTCTACGCCACGCACGCTGGGCCTGGGAACGTGTGCGACACCGCCTGCCGCCCAAAGCTGCCGAAACATTGAAAGCACTCGAAAGCGAGGGTCGCCTGCGACGACGCCAAGGAAGGTTGCAGGAGGTGCAGCTGGATGGTCAGCATCTGCGCTTGAATGTAACGCCACGTGGCGTTGGCTCGGCGACCACAATCACCGCGGACCTGGTGATCCAAACCATTGGCCTCAATACCGATGTACGCCGCACGCCACACGCGCTGATCCGCCAGCTGAGCACCAACGGTCATGTGATCGCCGATCCACTGGGCCTGGGCATGGAAGCCGAACCCGATGGACGCCTGCGCCACGGCAATGGCGCATGGCCCAACTTTTTCGCGATCGGCAGCATGCTGCGCGGCACGCTTTGGGAAACCACGGCGATCCCGGAAATCCGTCAGCAGGCGCGCAGCCTGGCTGAGCGTATCCTGGCGCCATAGGCACACCTCGGTTTCCATCGTCGCCCTGGCGCACGCCGGACAAGCGCTTGCGCGCAGAACGCCCGGAGGGCGGCCCCGAAGGGGCGAGCGAAGCGAGTAACCCAGTGCCTTCGACACGTTGAAGCGAGAGACGCTAGATGACCAGCTTCGCTGTTGTAAAGCGCTTCCGGCCTACGCCGGGATAACGACTAGGAGATGATGCTCCTGAGTTCTTAAAAACCGCTCAATACAACCTTTCCCATCGTACCGTGGCTTTCCAGTTGCGCATGCGCCTTGCGCAAATTCGCCGCGTTGATCGTGCCCAGGTTTCCGCTGATGGTGCTGCGCAGCGCGCCGGCGTCCACCAGATCGGCAACCTCGTTCAAGATCCGATGCTGTGCCTGCATGTCCGGCGTATGGAACAGCGAACGCGTGTACATGAACTCCCAGTGCAGCGAAATGCTTTTCTGCTTGAGCCTGGTAACGTCCAGCGGCGAGGAAGGATCGTCGATCAGGCCGAGTTTGCCTTGCGGCTTGAGCACCTCGACGATCGCCGCGAAATGCTGCTCGGTATGGGTCAGGCTGAGCACATAGTCCACGCCCTGCGGCGCAATCGCCTTGACCTGCGATGCCAGATCGCCACGATGATCGACCACATGATGCGCCCCCAGGCCCAGCACCCACTCGCGGCTTTCGGCGCGCGAGGCCGTGCCAATGACGGTTGCTCCGGTAAGTTTGCGTGCCAGCTGCACCGCGATCGAGCCGACACCGCCGGCCGCACCGATGATCAGTACGGTCCCTGCCGACCGGGTACCGTCACGCGGTACGCCCAGGCGGTCGAACAACAGCTCCCACGCGGTCACTGCCGTCAGCGGCAGAGCTGCGGTCTCGGCAAAATCCAGTGTGCCGGGCTTGCGACCGACGATGCGTTCGTCGACGACCTGCAACTGGGCATTGCCGCCGGGCCGATCGATGGCACCGGCATAGAACACCTGGTCGCCGGGCTTGAACAGGCTGACTTCGCTCCCCACCGCCACCACGGTGCCGGCCACATCCCAGCCCAATACCTTGTCGGCGCCCTGCGGATCGACGCGCTGGCGAATCTTGGTATCGACCGGATTGACCGAGATCGCTTCGACCCGCACCAGCAGGTCGCGGGCCTCCGGCTTGGGCTCGGGCAGCTCGACGTCGATCAGGCTGTTGGGGTCGCTGCTGGGCAGCGAAGTACGGTAGGCCACGGCTTTCATGGGAGGCTCCAAGCTAAGGACGAAGGGGGAAAGGATCGGACCCGTACACTATGAAGCTTGCCGCCTTGGCTGTGAATTGACCAAACTAGGCAAGCATCTTTTCCACCAGGTTGAAGATGATCGATCTCGAAGACATGCGTCTGTTCGCCCGGGCGGTCACCGATGGCAGCCTGTCGGCCGCCGGTCGCGAGCTTGGACTGTCACCCGCCGTCGCCAGCAAGCGACTGACGCGACTGGAAAATGTGCTCGGCGTACGGCTCCTGCAGCGCAGCTCGCGACGCCTCGCCCTGACCGCCGAAGGCAGCGTCTACTACGAGCGCTGCCTCAACATCCTGGGCGACATCGACGAGGCCAATGCCGCCGTGGGCGCCGGTCTTATGGAGGCTCGCGGCAGCCTGCACGTGTCGGCACCGCTGGATCTGGGGCGGCAATGGATCGGACCGACCGCCGCCCGCTTCGCCGCCGAACAGCCGGATCTGCGCCTGCGGCTGAGTATTTCCGACGCCACCCTCGACGTGCTCGAACACGGCATCGATGTCGCCGTGCGCAGCGGCAACATGACCGATTCGCGCCTGATCTCCCGCCGCATCGCACGCAACGTAAGAGTGTTGTGCGCTTCGCCGGCCTATCTGGATCGACACGGCCAACCACGCGCGCTCGACGACCTGCAACATCACGCCTGTCTGATGCTGCACCGTCCCGGCCGCGGCATCCTGCCCTGGACCCTGCAGACCGCCGATGGCCCGCGCGCGGTGCGCGTGGAGGCGGCGATCACCTGCGACAGCGGAGATCTGATGCGCGAATTGGCCATTGCCGGGCACGGCATCACGATCAAGTCGATCTGGGATATCGCCGAAGACATTCGCGCCGGCCGGCTGCTGCCCTTGCTGACCGATATCGCCATGATCGACGCGCCGATCTATGCGATCTACCCCAGCCGTCGATTTCTGCCTACGCGGATCCGGCTGTTTGTCGACTATCTTCAGACCGAGATGGAGCGCCACGAGAGCGCCGTCCTGGAAACGATGGAAGGAAAGATCCCTCATGCTTAGTACCGCGATCGGCCTGATCGTCCTGCTGTTCCACCTCGCGGGCATCGTCGCGGCAGTCAATGCGGTCATGAATACGCGCACCGCGCAGGGTGCGTTCGCCTGGTCGCTGGGGTTGATCCTGCTGCCCTATATCACCCTGATTCCGTATCTCTACCTCGGCCGCAGCCGGTTTCGTGGCTACATCAACCGACATCGCGCCAGTCGCCTGCAGTCGCGTGAAGCCACTGCCCTGTTGATGGCCGCCGACGCCTCGGATGCCTCCGAGGCGATGCGTTACCAGTCGATCGCCAACCTGCTCGATACGCGTTTCTATGCCGGCCAACGCCTGCGCCTGCTGATCGACGGCGAGGCCACGTTCGAAGCCATCTTTGCCGCGATCGGCAAGGCGCAGCACTATGTCCTGGTGCAGTTCTTCATTTTTCACGATGACGAACTGGGGCGGCGCATGCAGGCATTGCTGCTCGAGCGCGCAGCGGCCGGCGTGGAGGTTTGCGTGTTGTTCGACGGCATCGGCAGTCATGCATTGCCCAAGCGCTATGTGCAGACGTTATGCGCGGGCGGCGTCACGATCCACCAATTTACGACACGCAAGAAAAGCAATCGTTTCCAACTCAATTTTCGCAATCACCGCAAGGTGGTCGTGGTGGACGGCCATATCGGCTTCACCGGCGGACTCAATGTCGGCGACGAATACATGGGACTGAAACCGCCACTGGCGCCTTGGCGTGACACGCACGTGCAGATCGAGGGTCCCGCCGTGGCCGAGCTGCAGCGCAGCTTTGCCGAAGACTGGTACTGGGTGACCGGAGAGCTACCGCCCATGGCGGCATCCCAGCAGATCGAAGGGCCCGCACTCACCCTGATCGCCGCGACCGGCCCGGCCGATGCACAGGAAAGCTGCTCGCTCTACTTTGTCAGCGCGATTCATGCGGCGACTCAGCGCGTGTGGGTGACCACGCCTTACTTCGTGCCTGATCAGGCCGTGATGTCCGCGCTACGTCTGGCGGTCGCTCGCGGCGTCGACGTGCGGGTACTGATTCCATCGCGCCCCGATCATTACGCCGTGTTTCAGGCTTCGGGCCTGTACGCGCATGACGCCGTCCTGGCCGGCGTACGCGTGTTCCGTTACCAGCCCGGCTTTATTCATGAGAAGGTGATGCTGGTCGATGACGACACTGCATCGATCGGCAGCATGAACCTGGACAATCGCTCGTTCCGGCTCAACTTCGAAATCAGTTCGTTGAATATCGATCGCCACTTTGCCGCCGAGGTCGAGACGATGCTCCTTGCCGACTTTGCGCAATCACGTGAGGTGAGTGCCGACGACTACACCAAGGCACCGTATCTGCGGCGCCTTATCATGCACGTGGCACGACTCTTCGACCCTGTTCTTTAGAAGGCATCCCATGACCATACGTTTCATTCTGCTGGCCTTGCTGATGATGACGACTTCCATCACCGCGCACGCCGAGGCGTCGCATTTCGTCGCGCGCGACGTCACCGTCGCTGGCCACCATTACCGTTACCAGGTCTTCGTGCCTACGGGGTGGACGGCCAAACAATCATGGCCCGTGGTGCTGTTTCTGCATGGCAGCGGCGAACGCGGCAACGACAACCAGAAGCAGATGACCCAGGGGCTGCCGCCGTGGCTGCGTGAGCATGGCGCCGATTTCCCCGCTGTGGTGGTCATTCCGCAAGCACCCGACGATACGTACTGGACCGGCGACAGCGAACGCATGGCGATGCAGGCGCTGCGCGACAGCGTGCGCGAGTTCCACGGCGATACGCATCGCCTGTACCTGACCGGCCTGTCGATGGGCGGTTACGGCTCATGGGAGATCGCCATCCATCATCCGGGCATCTTCGCCGCGGCGGCGATCATCTGCGGCGACATCGCGCCAGCGAGCGACGAACCCGGCCTGCTGGTCGAAGGTTTGCCGGTGCAGCGCGACCCCTATGGCTGGGCGGCCGACCGCGTGGGGCTGCCGGTGTGGATTTTCCATGGCAGCGCTGACAACGTCGTCCCACCGGAGGGCTCTCGGCGCATGTATGCCGCACTGAAGAAGCGCAGCGCGGATGTTCGCTTTACCGAATTTCCTGGCGTGAACCACGGCTCCTGGATCCCGGCCTATGCCTTGCCGGAGCTGTGGCCGTGGATGTTCAGCCATCGGGTTGACGATCCGCAGCTTTGAATGGGTGGCTGTATGACCGTGCTCGCTTCGCGCCGCCTGCCAAGTGCGAAGTTGCGCTGTAGGTAAGATCGCGCGAGCACCCAGCCCCCTCACCCCAACCCTCTCCCCCGGCAAAGCCAGGGGAGAGGGAGCAAAAGCGCGCAAGATTGAAGGCTTGCCTCAGTTAGCTCCCTCTCCCCTGGCTTTGCCGGGGGAGAGGGCTGGGGTGAGGGGGGCTTTAAGTGACCGCGCCACTACAGCCCAGGTTTGACCCTACGATCATTACAAATGATAATAAATCTCATTTGTAACTAGACGGCTCGCCCTAGTGATCACAGCCTGCGCGCTTCTGCTTTGCCTTGCCGGCGGCACCAGCATTTATCTCGCCAGCCCACAGCAGCAATGGCGAGCCCAGCCATGGCCGCCCATCGCGCGCTGGGCAGGTTGGCTACTGGTCGGCATGAGCCTGGCGGCATGGATCGTCGCCGAGGGTACCGGTGTCGGCATCACCGCCACGCTAAGCACGCTGATGCTGGTCTGGGTGCTGTTGCCCTATCTCTCGTGGTGGCGGCGCACCGTTCGCAAGGCGTCGGCATGATCGCCCGCTGCCTTGCCGGCGTCCTGCTCGGCTTTCCGTTGTCGGCGGCCTTGATTGCATTGCTGTACGCCCTGCCCGGTGGCCAGAGCGCACTGATCGCACTGTTGCTGTTGTTCTTTCCGCTGTGGATTGCGTGCATGACGGCCGCCTATTTCTTTCGCAGTGGCACGCGTGCATGGTTGAGCTTTGGCACGGCCAATCTTGCCGCCTTCGCCGCGTTGTGGCTGACCCGTCATCTGGGCGGAGCGTGAGGCGATGAAAGCATCCACGCTGAGAACCTTCCAGATCGTCCACACCTGGACCGGCCTGATGGCCGGCTTCGCCTTGTTCATCGCGTTCTATGCCGGCGCACTCACCGTTTTCCATGACGACATCGCCGCCTGGCAGACACCACCCTGGCGGAGTACGCCGGACGCGGCGGTGCCTGTCGGCGGTTTGATCGACAAGCTGGTAACGCAACACCCGGAAGCGCGCGCCGATTTCGGCATCGTGCTGCCGCCGACACAAGGGCAGGCACCTTACGCGTTCTGGGTCAGCGATGGTCAATCGCGTTTTGCCACCGCCGGCGAACTGGCGCAACCTCGCCTGGAAGGCAACCCCAACGACCTGGCCGACTTTGTCTACGCGCTGCACGACTCGCTGGGCTTCCCGGTCGTCGGGCTGTATTTCATGGGCATCGTCAGCGTGTTGTATGGATTGGCCCTGGTCTCGGGCGTGATCCTGCACCTTCCGCAACTGGTCAAGGACCTGTTTGCGCTGCGCGTGGGCAAGAACATCAAGCGTCTCTGGCAGGATGCACACAATGCCATCGGTGTGCTCAGCCTGCCTTTTCATATCATTTTCGCGATAACCGGCGCGGTGTTCTGCCTGTTCACCGTGACGATGCTTGCGCTCAATGTCACCGCCTTCAACGGCAAGCTGTTCGATGCGTTTGCCGAAGCGACGCGGACGGAGCCGGTCGTGCAAGCGAGCGGCGTCGCCGCGACGATGCTTTCGTACGACGAACTTGTCGCTCACGCGCGGGCCGTCGCCAAAACTCGCGGCGCGGCGAACTTCGAACCCGACTATGTGCATTTCACGCACTACGGTGATCGCAACGCGGTAGCCATGGTGCGCGGCCTGTCCGAACGCGCACTCGATACGTACGGCTATATCGCACTGAACGCCGGCACTGGCGAACCGCTGATGGCCAGCGTCGGCGGCAACCGGGATGGCAACAGCATCGTCTACTCGGCCATGTACACCTTGCACTTCGGCAACTTCGGCGGCCGACCGGTGCAATGGTTGTACTTCCTGCTCGGCCTGGCCGGTGCCTTCCTGTTCTATTCGGGCAACCTGTTGTGGATCGAGTCGCGGCGCAAGCGGCGCCATCGGGATCAACCCTTCAAGACCCGAGTCATGGCACGCGCCACCGTCGGTGTCTGTATCGGTTCGTGCCTGGCGATCTCGGGTACCTTCGCGGCAACGATGATCGCTTCGTCCCTGGACATCGAAGCGCAATGGCCGCAGCGCGCGGCATGTTACGGGTTGTTCCTTGCCGCCTGCGCGTACGCCTGCGTGCGCCCGGTGGCACGCGCGACCGTCGAGCTGCTGATCGCCACCGGCATGCTTACCCTGGCCGTGTCGCTTGCCGATCTGTTACGCAATGCCGGCGCATGGATGCAGCCATGGACACCGCAAACGGTGGCCGTGCTCGGTGTCGACCTGGTCGGCATCGTGTTGGCCATCGCATTCTTCGCCTTCGCGCGCGCCTCATCGCGACGTGCACGCGAGGGCGACACACACAGTGTATGGACGTCTCAGGCGCGGACCGGTTTGCCGTAGCGCATATACAGCACCCCGGTCAGCAACATCGCCGCCAGCGACAAGCCGGCGGCAATCGCAAACATCGGGCCGTAGCGGCCGCCGGAAACGATCCAGCCGCCAAGCGGCCCGGTAATGCCCAAGGCCACGTCGATAAACACCGAATAGGCCGACAGCGCGGCGCCCCGGTTGTTCATGCTGACGCGACTGACCGCCTCCACACCTAGCGCAGGAAAAATCAGCGAGAAGCCGATGCCGGTCAGTGCCGCACCGAACATCGCCATGGCCGAACTGCTGGCCAGCGCCAGCACGATCAAACCTAGACACTCGATCACCAGCGATGTCATCGCCACGCGATAGCCGCCAAAGCGCGAAATCGCACCACCCATGACCAGGCGCACACTGACGAAGCAGATGCCGAACACGCTCAGCGCCAATGCCGCACCGCTCCAGTGCACACTGGCGTAGTACAGCGTGATGAAGGTGGAAATGACACCAAACCCTATCCCGCCCAGCGCCAGACCCATGCCGTACGGCATGACACGACCGAACACATGACGCATCGGCAAACGTTCACCCGCTTCGGCGCGCACGCCGGGACGGCGCCAGGCCGCGAGCAGGCCGCCGATCATCAGCAACATGCCGCTGATGCCGATCGCGATGAAGCCGAACCGGTCGGTGAGCAGCACACCCAGCGGCGCACCCACGGCGAGCGCACCGTAGGTCGCGATGCCGTTCCAGGAAATCACCTTGGCCGTATGCGCCGCACCGACACGGCCGATACCCCACATGATGCAACCGGTGCCGACACAGCTTTCGCCGAATCCCAGGGCCAGGCGGGCGACCAGCATCAGGCCGAACGAGAGCCCCGGCGTGGCATGCGCCAATGCGGCGAAAATCATCAGCAGTCCGCTGACGCCGCAGGCCGTCATGCCGATCAAGGCCGCTTGCTTGGGGCCGGCGACATCCGTGGTTCGCCCGGCAAAACCGCGGGTGAGCAAGGTGGCTACATATTGCGTGCTGATCACCAGGCCGGCGAGCACCGCACCGTAGCCCAGGTCGTTGTGAACAAACGGCGGCAACACGGCAAGCTGCAGGCCGATCACCAGGTAAGCGAAAAAGGTAAAGCAAACGACCTGCACGATGCGCAGCGTCAGCTGCGCCTTGCCGATCGTTTCGGTTTCAGGGCTGGACATGGGACGGGGACTTCCGGGGAAAGGGCGCCGCACCTGACCTGCCGATGCGAACAGCCGCTATTTTCGCAGACTGGCGAACCAACGTCGCCCTAGAACGCCAAACAGCAGCCAACCGACGTAAAGACCTGCGGCGGCACCACAGAACTCGAAAAATACCCGCGTCCCCATGCCGTCCGGGTCATGCACCTCGGCCAGCTTCGCCTTGAGCAACTGGATCGACTGCAACTGGCCGTAGTTGAAATAGACCAGGTCGGACAGGTCGCCGCTGGCCGCCAGCGCCAGTGTGATCAGGTACGACCAGCCAAACTGTGCGCCGTAGTGCCAGCCATTGCGTGTGCCGATGGCATGAAATACCCCAAAGACCAGGACGCCCACGACCAGGGCAATCAACCCCGCCTGCATGCCCCCCACCATCCCATAGCCCATCCACGATTGGTCGTAATGCATTACTGGTCGCTACCTGTCAGTCGGTCGCCCATTATGCCCGGGCGTCATTGGGTCAGGGCCTGCTAACGCCATTTGCGTAGCCCGCGTTGCTGTCGAGTGGCCGCCAGGTGGTAGTGCGCGGCGCCGCGCCTGGCTCATTGCCAGGTCAAGCCGTGCGCTGCCGCTTGGCGGCCACTCGGTAGCAACCCAAAGGACCGGGTCTGTTTGCCCGCCAGCCGGCGTCATCACTCGGGCGTGTACGGACGTACACTCCCTCGTTCTTCCTTGGCTGACGAGCAAACAGATCCCGGCGCGGGCCACACAAATAGCGTTAGCAGGCCCTAAGCGGATATAGAACGCACCGGTACGAAATCTGAATACGTGCCATCAAGCACAATCGTCGAGTCCACCCCATCACAATCCGGCGGGGCCGGTAGCGGCTAGACTCGATGTGCCGACGGGCATCACCACCACAAGACTCACAACTGGGCCAGCTGCGACCATGAGCCAGTTCATCAGCGAACACGCCGCATTGATTGTTATCGACGTGCAACCGGACTTCATGCCCGGCGGCCCGCTGGCCTGCCACGATGGCGACGCGATCGTGCCAGGCATCGCCGCCCTGCTCGATACCGGCCTGTTTCGCCACATAGTGGCGACCCAGGACTGGCACCCACGCGGCCACGTGTCCTTTGCCGCATCGCATGCCAACCGGCAACCGTTCGAACGCATCCCGCTTTACGGCCATGCGCAGACCTTATGGCCGTCGCACTGCGTGCAAGGTACCCCGGGTGCGGAACTGCATCCGGATATCGACTGGTCGGCGGCCGACCTGGTGCTGCGCAAGGGCAACGATCCGCGGGTGGATTCCTATAGCGGGTTTCGCGAAAACCACGGCCCCAGCGGCTCCCGCCCCAGCACCGGCCTGGCCGGCTGGCTGCGCGACCGCAACGTCTTCGAGCTCTATATCTGCGGCCTTGCGCGCGATGTCTGCGTGCTGTGGACGGCGCAGGATGCCGTCGACATGGGCTTCAAGACCCACGTGCTGTGGGATCTGACCCGCCCGGTCACCTCGGAAACCGATATCGCCACGCGTGCACGGCTGGATCGGCTGGAGGTGGATGTGATGGATTCGCGCAGGTTGTTCGAGCTGCTGCCGATGAGTGCAGTGGGCTAGAGGCAAGAGCACAAAATTAAGCGTTGCCCAACATCCATCCTCCTTGCCACCGCCTACCTCGTCATTCCGGCGAAGGCCGGAATCTATCCCTCAGCCCCTGCTCGTCAGACAGCCTTTGGCAAGCGAGTAGGCTGAGGAATGGATTCCGGCCTTCGCCGGAATGACGAGAGGGATAGGAATGAAAGTGGTGAGAAACGCGGATAGCTTAAGCGAGCTGCCCCAAAACAAACCTATCAATCCCCGCCTTCTCGCCAAACTCGAACTTCCGCCTCTCCATCATCGTCCACTACTACGCCGACCATCATTGGTCGGCAACAGACCTGGCAATCCTCGGTGTATTGCTGATCTTCAACGGACGTATCGACGGCCAGATCGATGGGCTCGCCGCAATACGGACAGTTGACCGACACGAATTCCAATGCACCGCCGCTCATGGCGCTTCTCCCAGTATCAGTGGCGACAACACCGACACCCGGCGCTGATCGAGCGCCATCTGTGTCACGTCGTCGCGGTCGTAAATGTCCTGCCGAAAGCTCGGGCGGTCGTTCTCGTGCAGCTCTACCGTCCAGTACGCCAGTAGCACCGGCACGGGACGTTTCAGGATCACTGATTGCGTCTTCACCGTATCGATCGCCTTGTCGATCGCCTGCGCATTCCATTTCTCCGGATCGTCCAGCAGCAATGCCGCCAGTTCGCGTGGACGTTCTACGCGGATACAACCAGAGCTGTTGGCGCGCTGCCCGCGCGCAAACAGATTCTGGTGCGGCGTGTCGTGCAGATAGATCGCATAGGGATTGGGAAAACGAATCACCAATCGTCCCAGCGAATTGCCCGGACCCGGATCCTGCCGCAGCACGATGCCGCGCGGGTTGTTCCAGTCCACCCCTGAGGCATCGATCGGCTTGCCTTCGGTGTTGAGCACGCGAATGCGATTGGCGGCCAGATACCCACGGCTGCGCCGCACTTTCGGCAGCATGTCCTGTTTGAGAATGGTCGGCGGAACGGTCCAGGTCGGATTGAGCGTGATGTAGGTGATCCTGGATTTGAAGACCGGCGTGCTGCGATAGGGCTTGCCTACCTGCACGCGCGCATTCCAGATCGGCTGGCCATCCTTGTAATAGGCAATCTTGTAGCCGGCGATATCGACCAAAACAAAGTCGCCTTGCACCTCGTGCAACAACCAACGCGCGCGCTCCAGGTTGATGCGCAACTGGTCCACGCGCGTGTCCGCCGACACATTGAGCGCGATACGGGTGACGGGGCCAAGATTGCCATCGTCTTCCAGGTACTGTTCCTGCTGGAACTGTTTGACGGCTTCATGCAGCGTACTGTCGTAACGCTCGCTCTGCACGTCACTGTCGGGCAGATAACCGCCAGCGATCAAACGCTCGCGCAGGATGGGCAGGCGCGCATCCTTCATGCCGAGCTTGATCGTCGGCCCGTCCGGGATCTCCGGCCAGCCGCCGCGCTCGGCGATCTCGCGCATCGACGCCAACGCATGCCGCAACTGGTTGTAGAGCGGATGTTGCGGCCGCGCGCGATCGAACAAACCGACGATATCGTTCCTGGCGATCGCGTCGCTTGCCGCATTCAAGCCGTCGACGATATTCAACGGTCGCGCATCGTAGTTCCAATGCAAATCGAGCGAGGCCGGATCGACCTTGCCCAGATACAAATGAGTCAGCGCGGTGAGATACGCGTCCGTCGCGCGCAGATCGAACAAGGCAAGCTGGTCGGGCGATACATCGCCGCTGTCGATCGACGCGCGCTGCCACTGCAACTGACTCACGCCGTAATCGTTCGGGTCGAGGCCGTCGTCGCGCAAACCATCGAGCGCGGCAAACAATTGATCGAGCGCTTCGGGCTGCGTCCATAAGGGACGATCCATGCGCTGCTCATACAGCACGATCAAGCCACGCCCCAGCCCTGGCGTGCCGACATTGGCGATACTTATCTCGGTGATGCGTCGATGGACGGCATCGGCTACCGGGTCGAGCGCCTGCGCACCCGCCGACGGTATGCCTGCCACAAGCACGCCTGCCGCCAGCAATCGTCTGGCCCATGTTTTGAACGCCTCACGCGACGACATCTGCATCCCCCTGCTCCATGGTTGAGGCCGCTTTATTTCGACAGTCTCGACTTAACACCATCCCTCACAACCCGCTAAATACATGATCCAACGAAGAATTAACAGTTCCTTGATAGGATGATCATGTTGTTTCGCAGCCTGACATCTCATGTTCCGACTCCCACGCTACGCCGCATTTATTGCGGCGCTTGTGCCAGCTTTTTTTTGCATGGCCCCCAGCCAGGCAGCCGATGCCACGCTGCTGGACGCGCTCACCCGCCTGGCGCCCCAGGCCAATCCGCAGGTGATCGGGCTCGCCTTGAAAGCCACCGATTGCGCGACCGCCAGCGGCCTGCCCGCGTCGGACCGTCTGGCCGTCATCGACTATTCGCGTCCGTCGACCGAGCCACGCCTGTGGGTGTTCGACCTGACCCGCCGGAAATTGTTGTTCCATGAACTGGTCGCACACGGGCGCAATTCGGGCGACAACATGGCGACGAAGTTTTCCAATCAGCCGGACAGCCTCGAATCGAGCCTGGGCTTGTTCCGCACGCTCGACACCTATGACGGGCACAACGGTTATTCGCTGCGCATGAACGGGCTGGAGCCGGGCGTCAACGACCGCGCACTCGACCGTGCGCTGGTGATTCACGGCGCAGGCTATGTCGACCCGAAAACCGCCAGCCGGCAGGGGCGCATCGGCCGCAGCTGGGGTTGTCCGGCGGTACGTTCGGCGGTAGCGCATCGGCTGATCGACACGCTCAAGGGCGGGCAATACGTATTCTCCTACTACCCCGATCGCCAATGGCTCGGTGGTTCGCGTTATCTGAAATGCAGCGCGCCTCAGACACAGGTGGCCAAGGCGCCCTGATCAGCGCTTGTCCGCCGCCGACAGCGCGGTTCCGTGTTTGTTGATCGCAAACTGGCGGGTTTCGCCGGCGCCGATGTTCGCATCGGCATGGACCGGGTTGTTCTGGCAGGCACCTGAACTTTCCAGGCCCAGGCTGTGCTGCCCATTGGGCAGATGAAAGGTCACCTGCTCGCCGATCTCGATATCCGCGGCGAATTTGTCGTCGATGCTCAAACGGCTGGAGCAACCGCCACCGAACAGCCCGTTTTCCCGGGTTACCGTCAATGTGGCATCGCCGTCATTAGGCGATTGATATAGAAAGACCCGGTTGGCGACCGCATCCCGGATAGCCGTGTCATGTTGCGTAGCCGTGCCGCAGCCGGCCAGCACCAGGACAATTCCCGCGAGCAGGATCGATTTCATACGACGGCTCCGCAACATGGCGAGCGGCTAGCATCGTCGCGGGACGATCAAACCAGCGTGAACCGCGCATCCCATTCCTTGAGGGTAAGGATGGCAAACCCGGCATCACGCAGCGTACGCCGGCCGAGCTTGAGCAGTTCCTTGTCCTTGGTGATCAACCATTGGGCCTGCGCCGCCAGTGCCAGCTCCAGGAATTTCTGATCGTCCGTGTCCTTGCAAAGCGGCAGCACGATATCGCAGCTGACGCGCCCTTCGACCGGCAGGTAGCGAAGACACCGGTCCAGTTGTTCGGTGGCGTGCTGCTGCCGATCGTTATCGAGCGCAAATTGCGGATAGGCGATCACACGCAGCCATTCGTCGCGACAGGCCTGATCGATAACCGCGTGCACGGCACCGCGCTGCAACGTGCGTAGCAGGGTTTGGGCATGGGGATCGGCAAAGACAAACGCGTCCAGGCAGACATTGGTGTCCAGCACGACGCGCGGAATGGCAGGCGAAGCTTTGCTCACGGAGGATGCGTTCAAGGGATCGGCAGCTGGGCAGTTTAAAGGGAACAGCCGCGGCTAAGCGGTCCACCGCCTGTTCATTTTCCAGCCAGCTACTGCGCGCTCAAACGCGTAACCTTGCGCAGCCTCAACGCCGATACCACTCCCATGTCCGAACCCACACGCGAACCGCACAGTCGTGTGGCGCTTCCGCTTGCGCCTTCGCTGGACCCGACGCTTGCCGCGGCGCAGATGCCACGGCAGTTCCGCCCGCTGGACCGGCGTGTGCTGTGGATCAGTGCCCTGGGCATGTCGCTCGCCGTCGGTGTTGCCTGCGTGGCGCAGCTGCTGACCGCCTTGATCGGCCTGGTCACCAACCTTGCCTTCTACGGGCGCTGGAGCACCGCGTTTGTCAGCCCGGCGGGCAATCATCTTGGCCTTTGGGTCATCGTCGTTCCGGTGATCGGCGGCCTGATCGTCGGCGTCATGGCGCGCTGGGGATCGCGCGCGATTCGCGGCCACGGCATTCCCGAAGCCATGGAACAGGTGCTGCTGAATCAGAGTCGCATCCCGCCACGGATCACCTGGCTCAAGCCGGTGTCATCGGCGGTGGCGATCGGCACCGGTGGTCCGTTCGGTGCCGAAGGCCCGATCATCGCTACCGGCGGTGCGCTCGGCTCGCTGATTGGCCAATGGCTGCATGTCACCGCCGACGAACGCAAGACGCTGCTGGCTGCCGGCGCAGCGGCCGGCATGGCAGCCGTGTTCTGCGCACCGGTGTCGGCCGTGCTCCTGGCGATCGAGCTGTTGTTGTTCGAACGCCGCGCGCGTTCGCTGATTCCGGTGGCGCTGGCCACCGTGGTGGCCACGGGTGTGCGGCTCGTCTTCGAAGGCGGCGACGCCATGTTTCCACTACCGGGCCTGGCGGCGCCGGAGCCGATGGCTTTGGCCGTCTATACACTGCTCGGTGCGCTGGTGGGTGCGGTCAGCGTAGGCGTTACCAAGTTGACCTATGCCATCGAGGATGGCTTTGAAAAGCTACCGATCCACTGGATGTGGTGGCCGGCGCTGGGCGGCGTGGCGGTAGGCGTGATCGGCTATGTCATGCCACTGACGCTGGGCGTGGGCTACGCCAATATCGCCAGCGTGCTGGCCGGTCAGCTCGGCCTCGGCGCGATGCTCTCGCTGTGCCTATTCAAGCTACTGTCCTGGTCGATCGCGCTGGGCAGCGGCACCTCGGGCGGCACGCTCGCACCGCTCTTTACCATCGGCGGCGCCCTGGGCGGTGCCTGTGGCATCGCGCTAGTGACGTGGGCACCCTGGCTGCATGTCGACGCACGCATGGCCGCACTGGTGTGCATGGCCGCCATGTTTGCCGGGGCATCGCGTGCCTTTCTTGCCTCGGTGGTCTTCGCCTTCGAAACCACCCAGCAACCGCACGGCCTGCTGCCCTTGCTGGGTGCCTGCGCAGCGGCCTATCTGGTTTCCGGCCTGATGATGCGCCATACGATCATGACCGAGAAAATCGCGCGGCGTGGCGTGCGCGTGCCCAGCGAGTATGTCGCCGACCATCTGGACCGCCTGCTGGTTGGCGAAGCCTGCAGTCGCACCGTGGTGACGCTGAGTGCCTCGCAATCCGTTGCCGAAGTTCGCCAGTGGATGCAATCGGGAGTTGAAGCGAAAGCCCGTCATCAGGGCTATCCCGTGGTGGACGAAGCGCAGCGCCTGCTTGGCGTGCTGACGCGGCGCGATCTGTGGGGCACGGAGATACCTGATACGGCCCCGATACAGCGTCTGATCCGACGCGCTCCCATCGTTGTGCACCAGACGCACACGCTGCGCGACGCCGCCGACCATATGGTCGAAGCCGACGTGGGCCGCCTGGTGGTCGTCGACGACAGCGACGACCGGCACATCGTCGGCATATTGACTCGCGGTGACCTGCTGGCCGCCCATGCCAGTCGTCTGCATGAGGCCCGCAAAGCTGTCCGCCATTTCGGGAACGGGCCGCAACGCAAGGCCTAGCCAGCCACCGGATGGGCGGCGACTTGCTTAAAACTACTCCGAACTTTGGCTGCGACGTACGCCATCCGGCAGCAGCCATGCAAGAATGGGGGCCCCCGGACACATCCAACCCCCACAACGCATGGCACTTTCGAAAGATCCATTTCGCCAATTCCAGGAGGAACTTGCCGCGCTGGAACGCGAAATCGAGCAACGCAAGCCGGACAAAGCGCCGACGCCTGCGCCTGTGGCCGCGCCCGAGCCGCCACCGGCAGCACCGGTCAAGCGCCTGAGCAAGAAGGCGGCAGCCGCCGAGCGGCTGGCGCAGATTCGCGCCGAATTCCTGGCGTTTCGCGATCGCTACGAGCTGACGGTCGCCGACGTCGTCGCCTTTTTCCCACCCGAAGAAGGCATCGCCTATCTGGAGCAACTGATCGCCGCCTCGCAGAACAAGCCACGGCGCGGTCGCAAGCCCAAGATCCTGAGCGAGATGCCGGACGAGCCATAAGCTCGCCCGGCCGGTCAGGCCGCTTTCGCTCCCTACATATGAGGCTGAGGCTGCGCCGGCTGCTGCGCTTTTGCCGCCGGTTGCTCCTGCGCCTTGCCTTGCGCCGCTTGCTGCCAGGCCTGGCTGCTCTGCTCCACCGAAGCATTGAGTGCTTGCGCAGTTTGCACGTGCGCCGTCTGCTTGAAGGGCGAGTTCAAATCGCCTTGCACGGCGAATGCACGGGACGCATCGTCGTTCAAGATCACATGGTTGACCTCACGCAAGCCTTCGCTTCGCGCCGCAACGACCAAAGCGGCAGCCAGATTGTCGCTGTGCTGATCGGGCGTGCGGTTGTGTTGCGCATCCAGGCGATAGACCGCATCGCGCGTTTGCTCGAACAACGCATGATCGGGATGACCGGCACGGTCCAGGCGCGGCGCAGCCGGGGTTTCGAGCGCAGGCAGATTGACCTGGGATGGCGCGACGTTCGGCGGTAGCGGCACGAACGCATGCGTGCTCGCCGTGTGGTCGAAATGTTGTTGCGTTGGCGACGCCGTACTTTTATCCAGAAACGGCATCTGATGGTGATTGGCGCCGAGGTCGATCCCGTTTTGTTCGACCTGGCTGCGCGATAGATGCAGGCTGGCCATGTTGACGCTCATTTCCGGTGGCGCAACGCCCGGCTGCGGCACGTTGTTGGCGCGTTCGTACTGCACCGCCAGGCCAATCGCATAAGCGCCGTAGTAATTGGGATAGTCCGAATTTCCGTGAAAACCCAGGCCACCGACCGGCCGCGGCTTATCGAAGAAATTCTGCCCCATGCCGGCAAGATTATGGGCCGATGTTTCCATCGTCATATCGGCCTTGACCTGCAAATTCGGTTTCAGCGTATAGGCCGGTGGCACATGCGTCATGTCGACGTTGATGAAATCAGCCATGCGACCAGGATTGCGCTCGTAGATGTCTTTCATGGTCGGTGTAGCGCCGCTTTGTTTCTGCGCTGCGCTTACGATGGCATTCCAGCCTGAAATTTCCGCACCGGCTTCATCACGACGGTTGGCGGCAATCAAGTTGCCGATCGCGGCGGTGTAATCGTGATCGTGCTGATGCGATTGCGCGACGGCCTTGGCCGCATTTCCAAAATCGGTATAAGCCTGCGCGGTGGCTGCGTTATTGAAACTATGCTGCAGCTCGTGCCCGAGCACGAACGTCGGCTCGCCGGCGTCGAATTTCGCACCGCCGCCAGGCGTCGACAGGATGCTCAACGGCAGGCGCATGGAGTGATCCCCCGCGCTGTATTCGCCGCCTGCATGAGGGTTGGTCAACGGAACGATATGCTGCAGATGACCGGCCGCCACCGAGCGATTGACTTCATCGGTCAGTGCGGGTGATGCGTTAATGACGGCCTGCAGGTTGTGTACCTGATCGGCCGTAACGCCGGGTTGGTGCCCGAAGGCATCGATGACGGCTTGTGCTTGCGGTGAAATCCCAGGCATGACAGCGCTCCTTCGCTTATTGGATGATGACCGTCTTCACGCAGGAACGGTTGGTGACGCCGTCTTGCGCCTGCGGATGTTCGGCCTGCGCCAGCACCTGGACATGCAAATTCGGACGGTCGAAGTTCTCCGAGACGACCGTGCCGTGCTCGCCACGATTTTCCTTGCGGGAAAAACCGATCGCCTCGAGTTCGGAGGTGAACTTGATATAGTCGATGTCGCAAATCTCGGTCGCCGCGGGGTTGCTGCCCGGATCGCTGCTGAAACCGAAGTCGATGCGCGGACCGGTCACACGCGAATTTTGTCGCGAAATACCCCAGCCCCAATCCTTGGATAGCTTCGCGCCATATCCGTAGGTGTCCTGGTCGACAACCGTAACGTGGACGCCCATGCCCTTGCCGATGAAGTCGGGCGTGAAATCCTTGATGCTTTTGCTTTCGCGCAGCAGACCCAGCAGGCGCTGCAGAGCTTCCTTGGCGGTAATGGTGGACTGCGCGGGATCACTCTTGACGGGTGTGGTCATCACCGATTTCTCCTTGTCAGACTTCGAGGTAGGGCTGAAGGCGACTGCATCGGATGCGCAGACGCTCATTGCTGCGAGAGACAATGCAAAAAGCCAGGCTCGGTTTTTGCGATATCCAGCTGAATATCCTTGGGCGGGCATGCGGATCTCCTTCTCTGGCACTTAGGTTCATCCTTTGGTCGCGCCTGGGCAGGCTGCGCCAGGGCCGGACTTTACCGTTTCCCGGATTAAGCCGGTGTGCCTTGAGAAACATAACGCGAACTGGCTCGCGCCGCCTCTGTCTGACAAACTAGCCAAAAGGACAGATGACGCCTTTTAATCAACCTGTTATAAAGGGGATTAATGGTTATTTGTATGACAAATTATACCATCGTCATTATGGAAAGCCCGCCCCAAGGAAATAACAGCGAATGGTGAAGCTCGGAGCCGTGCGCAATCTGCACCATCAGGTGATCCAGGAGCTGGGGCGGCTGATCGTGAGTGGCGAGCTTGCCGCCGGCAAAAGCCTGCCACGCGAGGAAGTACTCGCTGAACGCATGAGCGTCAGCCGCACCGCCCTGCGTGAGGCGATGAAGGTGCTTTCGGCCAAGGGCCTGATCGAGTCGCGCCAGAAGACCGGCACGCGGGTACGCGACCCCATCCACTGGAACCAGCTCGACGCCGACGTATTGGCCTGGCGCTGCGCCTCCATGCCGACCGACAGCTTTGTCGACAAGCTGGTGGAAATGCGCGAGATCATCGAGCCGGCCGCTGCAGCGACTGCCGCACGCCGCCGCACTGTCGAGCAACTGGCGGCACTTGAAACGGCCTATCAAGCCATGGCGGCGGCCGAAGACCTCGATGCCTGGACCGTGGCCGACCTGTCCTTTCACGAATGCATGCTCAAGGCGACCAATAACGAGCTGCTGACGTCGCTGTTCTCGGTGATCGAGACGGCGCTAGGTACGTACTTCGTGTTGTCCGCGCGCAATTCGGCCAATTTCAAGAATGCACTGCCGCAGCACTTCAAGGTCTACGAAGCCATTCGTCGCCGCCAGCCGGAAGTCGCGCGTCAGGCGATGATCAAGATGGTGGCCGATTCGCGCAGCAATATTCGGCGGCAGCAGTCGGGTAAGGCGAGCGCTTAAGCGGAAGGCTCGCTTCGCATCGCCTCTTGCGCCCCCTCACCCCAACCCTCTCCCCCGGCGAAGCCGGGGGAGAGGGAGCTGACTGAGGAAGTCCTCAGTGTTTCGCATTTCCGCAACCTGCTCCCTCTCCCCTGGCTTCGCCGGGGGAGAGGGCTGGGGTGAGGGGGGCTCTAGCACCAGGTAACCATCAAGGCTGCACTCGATCAAACACCAGCCCCGCAGCATCCAGATCGCTGCGCAGCTTCAGATCGATCCCATGGCTCATCCAGTACGCACCGCTTGCCACGGCGGGCGTACCAGGCATGGCCTCGCCGTGGATGCTGCGATAGCGATAACGCGCGCTCGGATCGAGGCCCTGCAAATACAGCGTCGGATACGCCTGCGCTTCCTGCCCCTGGCGCAGGAAGGCAAACAGCACGGCCTGCGCACCATCGGCTGCCACCGACTCGGTCGCCGAATAAGGCGCACGCTCCTGCGGCGACAGCAGCCGATACAGCCGGCCCTGCTGCACGGTAGCGCGGATGTCCTTGTACGCAGCGATGTAATGCTGCGCCGTCGCGTCTTCTGCCGGCGTCCACTCCAGAATCTTCGCGCCGATACCCAGGCCGCCCTGCATCGACGACAGGAAACGGAAATCCAGCGAACTTTGCCGCTCGTTGACCCAATTCGGCGAGCCGGTCACCCACGACATCATCACGGCAGGTGCATAGGCGTATGAGAAGCCATCCTGGATTGACAGGCGATCGGATGGATCGGTGTTGTCCGAAGGCCATACCTCGTCGGTCAGCCCCATGATGCCCAGGTCGACGCGAGCGCCACCGCCGGAGCACGATTCAATCTCCACACCCGGATGACGTTCGCGCAGGCGGCGCAGAATGTCGTACAGGTGCTGCACGTAGACGACGTAGACCTTCTGCTGTTCTTCCGGCGACAGCTGCGGCCAACCTGGCTCGGTCCAGTTGCGGTTGTAATCCCACTTCAGGAACTGGATATCGTTCTTGCTCAGCAACTGGTCGAGCGCTTCGAATACGTAGTCGCGCACGTCGTCGCGCGCCAGGTTCAACACCAGCTGGTTGCGTCCCTCGGTACGCTGGCGACCTTCGAAATGGAGCACCCAGTCGGGATGCTTGCGATAGAGATCGCTATCGGGATTGACCATCTCCGGCTCGACCCAGATGCCGAAGCTCATGCCCAGGCCATGGACCTTGTCGATCAGCGGCTTCAAGCCGTTCGGAAATTTTTCGCGATTGACCGTCCAGTCACCCAGGCCGGCGTGATCGCTATTGCGCGCGCCAAACCAGCCATCGTCGATAACGAAACGCTCCACACCCAGCTTGGCGGCTTTCTCGGCAAGGCGCTCCTGCTCGGGCTCGTTGACCTTGAATTCGGTCGCCTCCCAGGAGTTGTAAAGCACCGGCCGCAACTTCGGACGAGGCGCTTGCGGCAGCACGCGCGTCGTCTCGAATTGATGCATCAACCGCGACGCTTCGCCGATGCCCGCGTCGGTATAGCCCGCGTAGAACACCGGCGTATCCAGCGCCTCGCCCGGCTTGAGCTTGTAAGAGAAATCGAACGGGTTATAGCCACCTGTGACGCGTACCTGATTCAAGACATCCTGATCGATACGGATACTCCACGAACCGCTCCAGGCCAGCGCACCGAACCACACGCGGCCATGTGATTCGTTCCATGCACCACCGCGCTCGATCGCGAACCAGGGATTGTTTTCATCGCCGGTCGACCCACGGCGACTCTCGAGCACCGTGGCGCCGGGCGTGACCTGACGGGTGCGCACATGCCATTCGCTGGCCCAGGTACCGGTGAGGTAACGCAGCGAATAATCGGTGGCCGGCGGCAGGTTCCAGCTTGCCGCGGCCGCGCTGTCGATGGTGAGCGCTTGCGTCGCATGATTCTCGATCCGTGCGGAGCGACCGACGATACCGGTGCCGGCATCGACGGTATAGCGCAGCCCGACCGTGACGTTCGCCTTAGCGTCGCGCAAACTGATCTGCAAGCCGTCCTTGTCGATCTTGTAACTGTCGTAACGCAGGATCAGATCACGGTTGCCATCGGCAAAATGCAGCTTGAGATCAGGCATGACGGTAATCGGACCGCCCCAGCCTGCGTATTCCTGCGGCGTGTTGGCACCGACGGGGTCGAATGACGACCAGGATTTGGGCGGCACCGCTGGCCCCACCGGATCGTCCTGCGCAAGGCGCGAACCCCAATACAAGGTCTGCAAGGCACCGTCGCCGTTGACGCCAAATGCATAAGTGATCTTGCCCGCATCGATACGGAAGACACGGTGCGCCTCGTCGTAATGAATCGATGCTGCCTGCTGCGCTTGGGGCTTAGCCGACTTGGCATCCACCGACAGAGACCCACAAACCGACCACATACCTAGCGCAAGAACCGCAACCGCCTTGGACATCGTCACTCGATTCACCCTCCACCCCTTCCACTGTCGTCGACCACTCGAAAAACAAAACGCCGCGTCAGGCTCGCACCCGGCACCAGGTATGTCATGCCGTTGGCTACCGCGCCACCCGGAAGATGCACGGCATTGATCGGGTGATCGACCGGCTCGAAACAGAAAAACTCATCGTCGGCAGGGGTATAGAGCACGAACGTATCGACGTCCGTCTCCACATGCAGCTGCAAGCCGAGTGTCGGCCATGCAATGACCGCATCGCCCATCCAGGGCTGAAAGCCGTGATTGACGCCCTCGTCCGGCAGCACGCGCGGCTGATGGAAGTCCCATGCTTCAGGGACATCCACGCGCGCCACCGGCAGCGGCGTCTGTCCGTCATTCACCCACACCTGAGACGCGGGTGCGTGCAGCAGCACCTCGCCATGGCGCAGAAAAAAGGGATGCAGGCCCAATCCAAACGGCATCGTCGACGGGCCGGTATTAGTCACGCTCAACTCGACAACCAGCGCCTCATCGTGCAGCGTGTAACGCTGGCTGGCGCGGTAGGTATAGCCATCCGCCTGCGTTTCTTGCAATCCCAGCAGCGCTTCGCGCTCGCTGTGCTCGCGTACTTCCCAGGCGCGCTGCCAGCCGCTGCCATGGATGGGGAAAGGTTCGTCGTCGCGATTGGGCGCCAAGGCGACATGACGCCCCTCTACGGAAAACCCACCGTCCGCAATCCGATTGCTCCACGGCAACAACGGATAGCAGGCAAGTTGATTGGGATCGCTCGGATGCTCCGGCGCCGGCCGCATCAAGGGAATGGCCTGACCACGCGCATGCCAGTCGAAACCGGCAAGCCCACCGCCCAGCTCAGGCCGAATCTGCACGCTCAGTTGAGCATTGATCAAACGCAACAACGCATCGCACTCCAACACTGCTTCGCCCATCGCCGCTGCGGGTCGACCCGAACCGCGAGTCTATATTGTCTTATTTTAAGATAATAATAAGGGCCGGCCGAGCGACAAGCTGCAATGCAGCAATACGCCCGACCGCCGTGCGAGCATCACGCCATCACGGCCCATGCTCCTCGTACTGCGGCAAGTCATCGGTGATGGCGAACCAGGGCGCCTTGGAGCCGACAAAGATGTGCATGGACGGCCGAATGGAAGGCGCATCGATCAGTGTCCCCATCGCCACATGCACAAACGCGCCATCGCGGACGATCGAATAGAGCAGCGAGCCACACACCTTGCAATGCGTATCGTTGGCGTCTTCCTCGCCAAATATCAGCAAGCCAGGCTCGCCCTTGGTAACGGTCAACTTGTAACGCTCGATCCCCGCAAGCGGCTTGAACGCTGAACCGGTCGTCCGCCGACAGTTCGAACAATGACAGTTGGCCGCATAGAGGAATTCATCCGCAACGGCGTAGCGAACCGCACCGCAGTAGCAACCGCCCTCAAGTCGTCGCGTCTCGGGATGTTTACCATTTGTCATGGATATGCCTTTCACGAATCAGTGCCGCACTTTACGCCTTGGCAAGGCTCATGGAACTGCCATCGAGTTTAGCTGCATGGAGGCCGGTGGCATGCCGAATGGCACACGCATGCGCCCAGTCCCCCTGGATATGTTCAATGGATGGCCACGGCTACGCAACGAAGTGGGGTGGAGCTGACCCGAAAGCACTTCGACGCAAAAGCCTTCAGGCACAAGAAAACATGACTTCCGACAACCGGCTTGGTCGAGTGACCGGCCCGCTCTACGTCGTAATGATCGTCACTAGTTCTTTTGTCGCTATTGATCGGTGTGCTCAAGATCAAACCACATGGCATGCCAGCTCACACCTGAGCATCCTTCTTTTGCAAAGCACGCGCTGGAGCGCACGATGGATACGACTGCAAAATCATCGCGACTTGAAGATATCCCGGTGCCAGTCAAGCTGAAGCTCGCCGGCCTATGGACCAGCCTGATGTTCTGCTACATCTATGGCGACTACTTCGGCCTGTTTCAGGCCGGCAATCTGCAGGACATGCTGCAAGGAAAGATGGGCCCGCTGGGTCCGGCGACACAAGGCGTACTACTCGGAACATCCGCCCTGCTCGCTGTGCCCGCCCTGATGATCTTTATGTCGCTGGCCATGAAACCGGCGATCAACCGCTGGGTGAACATGGTGCTTGGCGTGTTCTACACCTTGGTCATGCTCGTTTCCATGCCGGGATCATGGTGGTTCTATTTATTTTTTGGCGTGATCGAGATTGTCTTGTCGCTACTGATTGTCTGGTATGCGTGGAAGTGGCCGAGAACGAGTTAACTGTCCCGGCTTGATGACTTCAGTCCGGCGACACTTCTTTTGGATGTGCTGCCCTATATCGATCACCTCGAACAGCTCTCGCAGCCTCCCTAGCGCCCAGGCGATCTTCTTCTGCTCATCGACCGGCGCGCGCTGAAGCGCCTCGCCGAGAGGCCCTCTTGTAAGCGCCGGGACTTTGTCTCGAACAAACTCGTTTACGTCTATAGATCGGGTGCCTCGAAATCGCATAGGAGCTGGAAGTAATCAGGTCATGGTCAGGCTTCACATTGGGCGTACGACGGAACCATGCGCCCGGAAAGCCTTTCTGTTAACGCCAAGTGATAAACCATCCTCTTAACGTAATTTCTTACGAATGCATATAGAGTGGCGAGAAAGAAGCCCTTCCGAGCCTCGGCGGCATGCCCAGCGCAGTCCAACCGAACCTGCTAAGTCGATAGCCCAATGATCACTGAGCTACTCCAACGCTCCGATGCCTTCCATGAACATCTGGACGGGTTGATTCAAGCATCGCCGCCAGTTCCACTGGGCCAGGCACGCTACTCGGTCAGCGCCGCCAACGCTCTGGTATCTATCGAGCACGCCATCGCAGCTCGCCAATGCTTTGGCAACATGCTCTACCAATCCGCCACCGCGCTGATTCGGCTTCAATTCGAAGCGCTCGTTAGAAGCGCATGGGCCCTATACGTCGCCACCGATGAATTGATCGATGTGATGAACGCGCCGCTCAATGCGGCTTCCGATGAAAGTGCGCGCAAACTTCCCGGCGCCACCTCGATGCTGAAAGCATTATCGGGGCGTGCGCCGGCCGGCCTTACGGATCCGCTGGAACATTTCCATTCATTAGCCTGGCACGGCCTCAACTCCTATGTGCACACCGGTATCCATCCCATCCGCCGTCGCATCGAAGGCTATCCGGTTGAACTAGCCGTGCAGCAGGTCCGCAATGGAAATGGTTTGCTGCATCTTTCTTATCGATTGCTCGCGGGGCTTACGGGGTCCAGCGAGCTGATGGCAAAAGTCACCGAAGCCTGGAAAGCCCATCCAACCTGTCTGCCTGTCGGGGTTGCTGCGTAACACCAGAAAACTGCCTGGCAACGCGATACGCTTTGGGCGAACTGCCGGTTACGCGTTTGAAGGCATTGCTGAAGGCGCTTTCGGATGTATAGCCCAGCGACCCGGCGATAACCGCCACCGGAGTTGTCTCCTCTCGCAACGCGCGCTCGGCAAGACGGATGCGCCACTCAATAAGGTAGGCCAGCGGTGTCACGCCCGCGACCGTCCTGAAATGAAAAGCGAATGTCGTTCGCGACATGGCACATGCCCTGGCCAGTTCATCAAGATGCCAGGAACGAGCGGGATCGCCATGCATCAAGCGAAGCGCGGGCGCTATGCGCGGATCGCCCAGCACTCGCAGCCACCCGGCGGGCATGGGACCGGACGTCTTCAGATGCGCGCGCAGAATCTGGATAAAGAGAAGCTGGGCGATATGCGCCGACGCCAGCTGTGCGCCAGACAGTCCGGCGGCCTGCTCTTCGACAAGCTCATGGAGTAGCCATCGGAAACTGGCCGCCTGAGGTGAAGCGGTGGGCACGTGAATCCATGGCGGCAATACATCCGCCAGCAGCCGCCCACTCGCCGGATCAAGCAGCACATGGCCGCCGATGTGGGCGAAGTCGTCGCCATCACCAAGTATCGCGGTCGTACTGCCTGCGCCGGAAAATACGGCCATGGCGTCGACCGGCGCCACACTCAGGTCACTGGCCAACACAAACGATCGCTTCGCCGCCAGAAGACCGACGTCACCGGTTTCAAAACGGATGGGTTCGGGCTCCCCGTCGATGCTGACCCAGCACCGGCCCTTCACAACGGCAAAGAACTTGATCTTGTCAGGCGCGGGAAATCGGATCGCCCACGCGCCATCTGCCTTGAAACCGCCGGTTACGAGCGATTCGGCGTTCGTGAGTTTGAGAATGTCGGAGAAGGGGTCGGCGCTCATTTCCGCACTATCGCGCAAGTAATACGCACCCTCAAGCATTCACAATCCAGATGCCCCACCCTAACCTGCTCACCCGTTCACCACGCCACTCACGCCGGCGACATCTGAGCAGACCTTTATGACTTTGAGCAAACGACGACTCGGCAGCCAGGGATTGGAGGTTGGAGCCATCGGCCTTGGCTGCATGGGCATGAGCCAATCCTACGGCCCGGCGGACGAGGCCGAATCGATCGCAACCCTGCATCGTGCCATCGAGCTGGGATGCGATTTCTTCGACACCGCCGAGAACTACGGTCCGTTCACCAATGAGGCGCTTCTCGGCAGGGCCTTCAAGGATCGGCGCGAAAAGGTGGTGATCGCCACCAAATTCGGCTCGCGTTTCGATGGCGACAAGATCGTCGGCATGGACAGCCGGCCAGAGAATATCGTCAAGGTCGTTGAAGGCTGCCTGCGCCGTCTTCAGACCGACCATATCGACCTGCTCTACCAGCACCGTCTCGACCGAAACGTACCGATCGAAGATGTGGCGGGTACCGTCGGCGATCTCGTCAGACAGGGCAAGGTCCGCTTTCTGGGTCTTTCCGAGGTGGGTGTCGCCAATCTCCGCCGTGCGCATGCGGTGCATCCAGTCTCAGCGCTGCAAAGCGAATACTCGCTGTGGGAGCGCAATCTGGAACCCGAGATCATTCCGGTCCTGCGCGAACTCGGCATCGGTCTGGTGCCCTTTTGTCCGCTCGGACGCGGCTTCCTGGCCGGCGGCGTGAAGCGTGCAGAGGACTATCCGGAAGGAGATACCCGGCGGATCGATCCACGCTATCAAGATACGAACTACGACGCCAACGTGAAAGCGGCGGAGATCGTATTCGACATAGCGGCGGACAAAGGCGTGAAACCTGCGCAGATCGCGCTTGCGTGGCTGCTGCACAAGGGCAACGACGTTGTGCCGATTCCAGGCACCAAGCGTCGTACGTATCTGGAAGAGAACATAGCAGCAGGAGCTATTCGGCTGGACTCCCGCGAGACGCAAACCCTCGACACCGCCCTGGTTACCGGAACCGTCTCCGGAAACCGCTACGCCGACTGGATCATGGCGACGATTGACCGCTGAACGGGCACGGCCGTGATCGACAAAAACATCAGGAAATCACCATGAAAGACGAACTGGTGCTGGTTACCGGTGGAACCGGCTTCATTGCACAGCACTGCATATTGGCGCTATTGAGCCGCGGTTATCGGGTACGGACGACCGTTCGTGCGCCGTCGCGAGAAGCCGAAGTCCGTGAAAATCTCCGCGTTGGCGGGGCAGAGCCAGGCGATCGCCTATCGTTTGTCACTGCCGACCTCAGCGCTGACCAGGCTTGGCCGGAGGCTCTTGCTGGTTGCTCTTACGTGCTGCACGGAGCCTCTCCAACACCATCGGGCGATCAGGTCCGCGAAGAGGATTGGATCAGACCCGCCGTCGATGGAAATCTTCGCGTGCTGCGTGCCGCGCGACATGCCGGCGTCAAACGTGTAGTGCTCACCTCCGCCTTCGGTGCGATCGGTGTTGGACATACAGCGCTGGATAGGCCATTCAACGAAGCAGACTGGAGCGACCTGACCGGCAACGTCGCGCCGTATCAGAAATCGAAGACCCTCGCCGAACGAGCCGCCTGGGACTTCGTGGCCCGTGAAGGGCGCGGGCTTGAGCTAGCAGCGGTCAACCCGGTGGCTGTCCTCGGTCCCGCTCTTGGCTCGGACTATTCGCACTCGATCCGAATGATCAAGAGCCTCATGGACGGCCAACCGGGTTGTCCCAAGATCAATACCGGCGTTGTCGACGTGCGGGACGTGGCTGATCTACACCTGCATGCCATGACTCATCCCGCCGCCAACGGCGAACGCTTTCTCGCGATCTCCGGCGAAAGCATGTGGATGAACGATATTGCAGAGGTGCTGCGACGTCGTATGGGAGCGGCAGCAGGCAAGGTGCCGACGCGCGTGCTGCCCAATTGGCTGGTGCAACTGATCGCGCTTGGTAACCCGGTAATAAAAGGAATCGTGCCATTGCTTGGTGTGAACATGAATGCCACGGGCGAAAAAGCCAGACGCCTGCTCGGCTGGAATCCACGCTCGCGCGAAGAGGCCATTGTCGCGACCGCGGAGAGCCTGATCCGGCTTGGTCTCTTGAAGTAGAAGCATGAGCAGAATCGGTCTCGGCATTCGCACCGAAAGCCGAGACCTCATCAGAGATCGCGGAACGCACCCAACGATGTCTCTGATTGCGTGAGGCCCTCACAGTGTTGATCGAGCGCCGCATACGCTTGTGCAAAGCGTTCACGGAAAGCCTCATAGGTAGACAGGCTGGTCCATCGATCTATCGTGACGTACCGCCCTGGCCGATCCTTATCTTTCAGCAGGCGCGTTTCGATGAAACCTTCGGCTTGCTTGAAAAGGTGCACCCATGTTCCTTCCGGACCGTAGTGCTCAACGAACTGCGCCTCGTCCTTCGGGTCAACCAGAAATTCCCACAGGCAGGTATAGCCAGTCATGCGCGCTCTTCCCAGGCAAAGTCGTAGAAAACACGCAGCCCATTGCCATCCGGATCGGAGGCCGTGAATTCGTAAAGCTTCCATGGCTTTCGCTCCGGCTCGCCGACAATCCTCGCCTGGCTGTACGTCCATGACTGATACAGCGCATCGACGTCCTCACAGCTTGCAAGGTTGATCCAGGTGAGTACAGGTCCAGCATTGCCATGGACTTGACGGAAAGCGCCATTGGCCAGAAACAAACGACAGGAGCCCCGGGAGATACCTGCGATTCCTCCTTCCTCATCTCCACCCCAATCCAGCTCGAACCCGAGGCTTCGGCAGTAGTAGTCGACCGCCACGCGAATATCGCTCACCGGGATTTCGGGGATGGCACTTGGGAAATCGACTGTCATTTCCATTCTCCGGCTTGAGGCACTGCGCCCAAGCGCTTGATCATAGGCACGCAGGCAAGGCTTACACCAAGCGACGACTCATACACGGCCGTGTCATTGCCTTCGAATCCCATGGCTCGATAGAACGGCGCGGCATTCAACGTGGCATCCAGGTGAATGTCCTGAAGCCCACCACTGATCGCCAGGCCTTCCAGATACGCCATCATGGCGCGTCCAACACCATGCCCCATGTATTCGGGTTCCACGAAAACCGCGTCGATCTTTCCTGTGGCGAGATCGATCATGCCAGTGCCCACGATTTGCTCAGGCGTGACCGCGACATAGAACTTATCGGCCACGCGTCTGGCAAACGTTTCCGACATCTCTCCTGAAGTCCATATCTCGAGATCCTGCCAGGGATAGTGATCACGACACCGGGCGCGAATCGCCTCGCGACGAATCGCGAAAATCGTCAACGCGTCGTCGATGGTCGCCCTTCTTATGTACATGACGGTGGTCCCATTTCTTCCGATGGATCCTTTTAGTAAAAATATCCGCTTAAACTCTCCGTTTTCCAAGATCAGCTTTTCACAGCACATTAGTCCCTGTTGACCCTCTGCCTGAGAATCCCGAGGATCGATACAAACAAGGGGACTCACATGTGCAACACACGGCTGGCTCTCGTACTGATCGGCTCGCTCCTGGCGGCATCCGCAACACATGCCGCAACGAGCGACACCGTGGAAAAGCGCATCCAGGCGGTGATTCATGGCTTGAGTCCCGCCGTTGAGATCAAAGGCAAGCCGCCGGTTCGCTCAAGCCTGGCCGACGAAATGAAGGCCATGCATGTGCCTGGCGTGGCGATTGCGGTGATCCGTGGCGGACATGTCGACTGGGCGCAAGGCTTCGGCGTCACCCGCAAGGACAGCGACGCCGTAACGGCCGACACCTTGTTTCAGGCCGGCTCGGTCAGCAAGCCCGTGGCGGCGATGGCCGCGCCGAAACTGGTTCAAGACGGGCGCCTGACGCTCGACACCGACATCAATGCCACGTTGAAGACGTGGAAGCTGCCGTCCAGTGCTTATACGGCGCAAACGCCGGTCACCTTGCGCACACTGCTGTCCCACACGGCGAGCATGACCGTGCATGGCTACCAGGGATACGCGGCTGGCGAGGCCGTCCCGACCTTGACGCAGGTACTCAATGGCGTCGCACCGGCCAACTCAAAACCGGTTATCGTCGATGGTCCGGTGGGCAAGGCTTATCGCTATTCGGGCGGCGGCTACGTGATTGCCCAGCAGATGATGATCGATGCCACGAGCGCATCCTTTCCGACGCTGGTGCGCGATGAGGTCTTCAAACCCATCGGCATGAATCGCAGCACCGAAGACCAGCCTTTGGACGCCGCTCGCCAGGCTCGCGCCGCCTGGCCCCACGACTCGGCAGGCAAGCCCGTTTCCGGCGGTCCGCACACCTATCCGGAAATAGCGCCAGCAGGACTTTGGACCACCGCCAATGACCTGGCCCGCTTCGTGATCGACCTGCAGCAGGCGGCTCAAGGGAAAGAAGGACACGTGTTGTCGCCGACGATGGCCAAGCTGATGGTCGCACCCGTCAAGGATGGTTACGGCCTGGGCGTAAGCGTACGTGGAGCAGCCAGCGCACCCTATTTCTTCCACGATGGCGCCAACGCCGGCTACAAGGCGACGATGCTGGGTTATCTCAAATCCGGCGATGGCATGGTGGTCCTGACCAATGGCGACCAGGGCTATGAACTTGGCCAGAAGATCGCGCGCGCCGTGGCCATGGCTTACGGTTGGCCGGATCTGCATCCCGTAGAACGAGCCGCCATCGACTTGCCTGCGTCGGATCTGGCGAAGTACGTCGGCTCATACGAACTGCAAGGCGTCGGCGACTTCGAGATCCGCCTTCTCGGCAAAGGCCTGGTGGCGGAGATCTGGAAAGGTGTGGTCGATCCGCTTTATGTCGAATCGACCGGACGCTTCTTCATGACCTCGCACGATCTGGTACTGACATTCGATGGTCCTGATCGCGGCACGATCGCGCTAGACGATTTCAAGGGAACATTTACCAGAGCAGCGAAGCCATAGGTCGGTAACGCTGCATGACCTCTCGCAGATTCACGGCGCGTTGCGATAATCGGCCGCCGTGAAAATGGATAACAATCCACGGGCTCAATTTCGCCGGCTGTCGCAATACCCGGCGTCGTAGTGCCGGCGACATTCCTCATACCGATCCCGCCGCTGGTCATGATAGTTATCGCGCCGGTCGACGGTGATGCAGCCGCTCAGCAGACTTGCACCGGTGAGAAGGATGAAAAGCAACGTCTTCTTCATAAGCAATGACTCCAAAAGCATAGGTCACGGATCGGAGATAAAACATCTCTGTTGAGCCGACGCGACGACCGTCTGCGACTGTGTCACCTACCCCTTCAGTGCGGATGAGCGACACGATCGGCTACAGACGGCGCTTGCCATGTCCTGGCAAACCGCCCGGTCGAACGGCTGCCATGGTCGTCCGACGTGATTAGGATTTGATTAGGGGGCATGAATAGCCCCCGACTTCGAAGTGGACCATCGGTGACGAATGACTCGTTACCCTCACGAAAGTGAGTACCAGCTGCCTTACACCATCACTACAAAGGTCGCCATTCCCATGTCCCATGAGAAACCGAAACTCCACGTCGCCCCGTTCCTTCGTGCCAAGTTTCTTGTCTATTTCTGCATTGGCTTTTTGCTCGGCCTCGCACACAAGCTCTTGTGGACCCACGACCACCCCGTGACGCTCGCGCAAAATCTGTGGAGCGACCAGGTCGCCATGACAACGATATTCTGCCTGGCTATCCCTTTGATGATTTTTGGCATGATGCTTTTCCCCTTTCGGGGACGGGGTTTTCATCGCAAGATCACCTCGATGATTCAACCGGAACTCGCCGCGTTAACCACATTCGCATCGATCGCGGTTTCCACTACCAGCGGCTTTGGTTTTGTGGCCATGTTCACCGGCGCCGCGAGCCATGCACCCTTGCTGATTTTGTATCTCCTCTACCTCGTCGCCATGATGGAGATCACAACGGGCCTCTGGCACGAGCGCGGCTTGTCCAAAGCCTCCCCTTATCTGCTTCCGTTGCTCGTCGTTGCACCGGTCATCGCCCCGATGTTGTAACCGCGGGTCCGCCAGGCCTGGGGATGAGCACCGCGGACAACCAATGTGTGCTTCGCCAGATCGGGACTACTGCCCATCAGCAACCGTGACAATCATCCAAGAACCCCGTGATTCGTCCGGTCGGCAACGACGGTCGTCTCAACATGTCATGTTGAGCCAACAAAAGTCCTGAAATGACAAAACATGATGCGTCGGCAAACCCTATATTGACCCCGCAACTCGCCAGACAAAGAGCGTCGGCGAGAACGCTTGCGAAAAAGCCAGGGTTTCTTTCAGCGAGTTCCCAGTCGCCTCCTCCTCGCAGGAAGGCCGATTCATAAGGAGCTGGTCGGTCGCACCTGATCGACGGCAAGTCACCCTTGCTAAACGAGCCCGGTTTGCATGTCGTCAGCAGCTGTCCATTCGGGCCAAAGGAAGTGGTTCGGCCTCGTTCAATGATCAGGGGGAAACCATGATGAAGGTTGCGACGCGCCGGCCAGGGACCATCGCCTTGGCCGAATCGAAGTGCAAGACATCGCTGGGGGTTATCGCGTATACGCTGCTGATCGTCGTCCAATCGGCATCTGCCCAGGATGTCGAATCCAGTAATGCGAAGAAGGAGGCCACCACGCCCAAGATCACCACGCTGCAGGACATAAAAGTCACCGCGCAGAAGAAGTCGGAATCCGAACGGGATGTTCCGATCTCCATGAGCGTGCTGGAATCCGACACGCTGCTGAATACGGGGCTGGTGCGGCTCAGCGATTACTACGCACACATACCAGGACTGAGCATCAACGACCGCGGCGCGGGCCGTGCCACGCTGGTCATTCGCGGCATCTCCGCCGGTCCAGAACTCAACCCGACCGTGGGCCTGAGCATCGACGATGCGCCCTTCGGCTCCTCTACAACGGATTATTCCATCCCGGATCTCGACCCTTTCGATATCGATCACATCGAGGTGTTGCGAGGACCGCAGGGAACGCTCTATGGCGCCAGCAGCATGGGTGGCCTGATCAAGTTCGCCATGGCCAGCCCGAGCACCGATCGCTTCGGAGGACGCGTGCAATCGGATGTCTCCAGCGTCGAGCACGGCAGTATGGGCTTCGCCATGCGCGCGGCGATAAACATACCGCTGACGAACAACCTGGCGGTTCGCGTCAGCGCTTTCGATCGGCACGACGCCGGTTTCATGGACGACGTGGCCCAGCACCGGAAAAACGTCAACGAAGGGCATGCGAAGGGCGGTCGCCTCTCGGCCGTGTGGAATGCCGGCGAGCGTTTCACTGTGCGCGCTTCGGCCTTGGCGCAGAACGTGTGGACCGGAAGCACGACCCGCGTGTTCATGCAGGGCGACAGTTACACGCCGCTGTATGGCCCCTATGCGCATGCCCGGCTGCCGGGCACCGATACCGCGAACATCCGGGCACGCATGTATACCGTGCAGATGGATGGCGATCTCGGTTGGGCGAATCTCACGTCGGTATCCAGCTATAGCCAATACCGACTGATCGGCCCACAGGATGCCACCGGTACGTTTCAGGGGTTGATCGAATCGCTCTACGGCGTATCCGATGCCGGCGCGAAGGTCATCAACAACAATCGCACGGGCAAGCTCACCCAAGAACTTCGCCTGTCATCTCCGGATGACGGAAGGATGTTCAATTGGATAGGCGGCGCTTTCTTCACCCATGAGCGCACCTTCGGTTTGCAGGACATCACGGCAGTCGCTCCAGCTACCGGAGCGGACCTGGGCTTGGATCCTCTCTACGAGGGGCTTTCTCCTTCGACCTTCAAGGAGCTGGCAGCCTTCGGGAATCTGACCTACAAGTTCACCGACCAGTGGGACGTGCAAGGGGGCGGTCGTTTCAGCTCCGTGCGCCAACGCTTCTCCAACGCGTACTCCGGCCCACTCAATGGCGGCGATACGTTCGACGACGAACGTACGGGGGACCACGTCTGGACCTACAGTTTCGGCCCACGTTATCACTTCAACGCCAATGTGATGACCTATCTCCGTGTGGCCACCGGTTATCGTGCGGGCGGCACCAATACCGTCTTTCTCCAGGACGAAGGCAAGTTTCCCACACGCTATACGTCGGACTCGCTCACCAGTTACGAATGGGGACTCAAGAGCGATCTTGCCGATCACAAGCTGACATTGGATGCGGCGCTGTTCTATATCTCCTGGAAAGACATCCAGCTCAGCGCCATATCGACCGTCACGGGTCAAAACTACTTCGTCAATGCCGGCGGCGCCAAAAGCCAGGGCGGAGAACTCAACCTTGCCTGGCATCCGTTGCACGGACTGACCCTGAGCGCCAACACGGCTTTTACGGATGCGGTTCTAACGAGAGAGGCACCCAGCGGCACCTACGGCAAAGCCGGTGATCGTTTGCCTTACTCGCCAAGATGGTCTGCCTATCTATCGGCCGATTACATCTATCCGTTGACCGCAAGCCTCAATGGCAACCTGGGCGGCGGCATGGTCTATGTAGGAGATCGTCAGAGCAGCTTCACATCCTCGGCCAGCGTGCCACGTTTCGATCTGCGCGCTTATACCACCGCGGAACTCCATGCGGGTATCCAGTCGCTGGACTGGAATGTAAACCTCTATGTGAAAAATCTGACGGATGCCAAAGGCTATCTCAGCGCCATGGCGCAGAACGTTGCCACGGGCGTCAGTTCCTATGGGCTTGCCGTGATCCAGCCACGGACATTCGGGGTTACCGCAACTTACTCGTTCTGAGCGGCGAACTCAGCCAAGGATCAGAGATGGTCATGAAAACGATGTTCCGATTTCTCATGAGCGTGATGTGGCTGATGCCACTTTGCCAGGTCGATGCCGCTTCCACCGCAGGAGAGAAAGCACACTCCGACTCGGCGCCACGGCAGTTTGTATCGAATCATCAAGCCACGATCGGCGGTCAGGTCATTCACTATCGCGCCACGGTGGCCGAGCAGTTCCTGGTTGATGCATCGGGTAAGCGTCTTGCCAGTGTGTTCACCACCAGCTACGAGCGCACCGATCGACCGAAGGGCGAGATTCGTCCCATCCTGTTCGTATTCAATGGCGGTCCTGGATCATCATCGATGTGGTTGCACCTGGGGCTTGTCGGTCCGCGGCGCATCGACTTCGACGATCCGGCAAACCCCCATACGGTGCCGCCATTTCCCACGATCGATAACCCGGACAGTCCGCTCGACGTGGCAGACGTGGTGCTGATTGATCCACCGGGCACTGGTTTCAGCACGGTTCTGCCCGATGGCAAGCTCAACCAGTTCTATGCATCCAAAGCCGATGCGATGGCGACGGCTAACGTGATCAAGGACTGGATCGATCATCATGATCGTTGGAACGCGCCAAAGTATCTTCTGGGAGAGAGCTACGGAACGATCCGGGCCGCCCTGGTGGCCCGATTGCTGGCGGGCGGTCCCACCGAGACCGGTGACCTGGATGGCGTCACGCTCAATGGAGTGATCCTTCTTGGCCAAGCCTTGGATTTGAATTTATCGGGAGACAGGCACTTCGTAACGTCGCTGCCCACGCTGGCGGCGACCGCCTGTTACTTCGGGCGATTAATAACGCCGTGCACGCCGTCGGGCCAAGCGAATGTGGCGCAACGCTTTGCAGCCGGCACGTACCTCAATGTGCTTTATCGAGGCGCGCGATTGGAGCCGGCACAGCATGCGCAGGTCGCCGATCAGCTGTCGGCACTCATCGGAATTCCCGCGGATGTGATCGAGGCGCATGACCTGAGAATCGACAACGATGAGTTCGCCAAGCTGCTGTTGGCGAGCCAGGGCAAAGAAGTCGGCATGTTCGACGCCCGCTTCACGCTCCCCTCGAAAGTGAGCGGCCACGACCCGGTGGCCGACGATCCGGCGATGGGGCAATACGCTCCAGGTTTCGTAGCCGCCTTCAATCACTACCTGCGAAACGAACTGGGCGCAAGGATCGATGCTCCCTATAGAGCGATCTCGTTCAAGGAGGTGGAGGGGCAATGGGACTACGGCGATGGGCCCGGCGTCCCTTTGAACAGGAACTTTGCCCCGGACCTGGCGATTGCGATGCGCCGTAATTCGGCGTTGAGGGTGATGGTGGGGAGTGGCCTCTACGATCTGGTCACGACCGTGGGAGACGCCGACTACACTTTCGCTCACGCCGGCATCCCTCTGGACCGGGTCAGTCTCCATCAATATCCCTCGGGTCACATGGCGTATCTGGGCCAGGAAGCCCGCCGGCGACTCGCCGCGGATATCCGGGCATTTGTCGCTGTCCAGCCCCGACCCTAGGCCACCCTCTTTGGCTGCCAACAGGCTTTAAGGGCGCGCTTCCAGCACGATGTTGAATGGCGTTTCCGCGGCACGGCGGAAACGATGGAAGCCACCGGCATCGACGATCACTTTGCGCAGACGCGCTTCGCCGGCCTGCGCACCGAGCGCCGGGCCATGGCGGGCAAGCGACACCGGTACGCAGATCATCGACGAAGCCGCGTAATACACACGACCCACCGGATTGAGGTTGTCCGCCGTGTTGTCGCCGGCGAACGGCTCGACGACCATGCAGGTGCCGTCATCCTTCAATGCATCTCTCGCATGCCGGGCAGCGCCATCGGGATCGGCCATGTCGTGCAGGCAATCGAAGAAGGCGATGAGGTCAAAGTCGCGACCCTTATAGTGAGAGGCATCCGCCTGCTCGAACGAAGCATTGATCACCCCCGCCGCCTTCGCCCGCTCGCGGGCAACGTCGATCGACGGCGCATGATAGTCGTAGCCGACGAAATGCGACGCGGGAAACGCCTTGGCCATGAGCACCGTGCTGGCACCGTGCCCGCAACCGATGTCGGCTACCTTGCCACCACGCCCGAGCTTGTCGACAACGCCGTCGAGTGCGGGCAACCATTCGCTCAGCAAATGGGAGTTGTAACCGGCGCGGAAGAACCGCTCGGTGCCATGGAACAGGCAGGGATGATGTTCGCCCCACTCCATGCCGGCGCCGCTACGGAAGTTATCGCGCACGCGCGGGTAGGTGTGGAAGAGTGCAAGCGCAACTTCGTAAGCGCCGGACAGGTCGACCGGGCCGGCAGGATCGGCAAGGCATGCCGCCTGCTCCTCATTGAGCCGGTATTTGCCCGACGCCGCATCGTAGTCGACATAGCCGCCGGCGGCCTGGTTGCCAAGCCATTCGCGTGTGTAGCGCTCGTTAGTGCCGGCGCGTGTGGCCAGTTCGGCAGATGTCAGGGATTCTTTTGCCAGTGCCTTGTAAAAGCCCAGCTCGTCGCCGAGCAGGACAAGCACCGCGCTGAATGCGGCGCCGAGGTCGCCGACGGCCTTACCGAGGAATGCATTGAGTTTTTCTTCGTTGATGGACATGAGCACGCGCTCCGCAACCCAGGGGATCGGTGCGGCGGATCGTCAACGGTTCCGGCCGGCCGCCAGGCACGGAACCGGAGACGTCGTCCTGCCGGCGGATCTCCGCTACGGCCAGTGTGAGAGGGACTCAGGCGGGCTACGTGCTGCCCGCCACCGATGAATGCATCATCGGCGCATCGTTCGGGACGATGGCAGGCATGGCACATGATCTCTGGAGTATAGCCCCGTAAGAACGGCCTGGCGCAAGAATTTGCGCGCCCTCAAGATACAAAGGCCTCAAATAATCAGTGCCTTGAGGCTGCTAGCCGGGAAATCGGAAGTCTCCATACTCCGCTGCGAAGCCACGCCTTAGCGACCGCAGCAACAAGACTAACCCGGCACTGGCGGTGTTATTAACATTATTTTGCACGATAACATCATGCATGTTATCGTGCATATTGATGTTATGGAGCACCCCATGAACCCGCTCGCCTTCAAGGCCGAGGCCTATCTTCAATCCATCCTCAAGGGGATGGTAGGTGGCGCACACCCGATCTCCCCGGAGCTTCGCAAGCAGCTACCGCACTACTTGATCGACCGCTTCGATCTATGGTCCGTGCCCATCGCAGGGGAGACCATCCTGCTCGCCGTGACAACCGGGGTATGGGTAAGCAGCGTCGGAGATACCAAAAAGATGCTGGCGCGGATTACCGAAATCACTGGCATGCGGATCCTCTACGTCCTTGAAGCCGTGCAGTCCTATCAGCGTAAACGCCTGATCGAAGCCGGTGTCGAATTCCTGGTCCCTGACAGCCAGTTCTTCGCCCCAGGGTTGGGTGTTGTCTTGCGCGATCAATTTGCTACCCAACGCAGTCAGCCCACTGGCCAATTGAGCCCGTCCGCACAGGCCATTCTGATCTCTCTGCTGCTTTCCAATGGGCTGATGCCGGTGACCGCCTCAGCTGTTGCAAGCGACATCGGCTATACCGGAATGACGGCGACGCGCGCTGTGCGCGAGCTGCATGCTTATGGCCTCGTACGTCTACACCGGGAGGGCCGCACCAACCAGATCGCGCTGATTGAGGACCGGGCGCGCACATGGAGGCTCGCCAGGCCTCTCATGCGCAGCCCTATCTTGCGGGTCGAATACCCGCGACATGCGACGATGGAGAACTGCCGCCATCTACTGAGATTGGCGGGGCTCGATGCTCTGTCGCAGCTGACCATGCTCGCAGGGTCGAAGCATTATGTCTGGGCCATCAGCCAGACCGATTGGCCTGGCGTATTGAAAGATCTCATTCCGCCCGATGGTGCGGAGAACGCCGGCGAGTCAGTGCAGATATGGAGCTATCCACCCACCCTCGGTGGCGACGGAACGACGGTCGACCCTCTATCGCTGCTTCTTACCCTGGATGGCAATAACGATGAGCGCGTACAAATGGCGATCGCGGAGCTGGAGATGAAGCTATGGCAGTAATTCGGGGCCTGGCGATCTTCGTCGAGTGGTTTGCCCAACACCGCGACAAATATGTACTGATCGGCGGGTGTGCTGCCAGCACGATCATGGAAGAGGCTGGCCTGGAGTTCCGCGCCACCAAGGACCTCGACGTCGTGTTGGTCGTCGAAGCGATCGACGTCACGTTCGCCGAGGAGTTTTGGCGCTTCGTTGAGGCGGGCGGGTATGCGCTTCGCATGCGCGGCGGTGAAGGCAGGCCATGCTTCTATCGTTTCGACCATCCAAAAGATCCGGCTTTCCCCGCCATGATCGAGCTGTTCGCACGCCGACTCGACCTGTTGGTCCCGCTGGAGCAGAACAATGGCCTGACGCCTATCCCGGTCGAAGAGGATATGTCGAGTCTCTCCGCTATCTTGCTCGACGACGACGCGTACCACTTCCTGATGGAAGGCCGGATTGAAATCGGGGGCTTGTCGCTGATTAACGAGGAACGGCTCATACCCCTTAAGGCACAAGCCTGGATGGATCTGTTCGATCGGCGCGTCGGTGGCGAGGCGATCGATTCCACCAAGGTGCGCAAGCACCTGAAGGACGTCGTGAAGTTATCGGACCTGTTGCGGGAAGATCAGGTGGTGAGCATGCCAGCCAGCATCGCGACGAGCATGCAGCACTTTCTCGAACGCACGCGCGCCCTGCCGAATGAGGAGCTGGCCGCCTTCGAGAGTCGCGCCACGTTCGCTCGAGCGATCGACCGTATAGCCAACGCCTTCGCATCTCCGGTAACCGCCGGGGCCGCCTAGCGGAGAGAGGCATCTTTGGTTGCGGATGCAGCCCAAAAGAAAAGGGCCCTGATTTCTCAGGGCCCTCATCAATTTGGCTGGGAGACTAGGATTCGAACCTAGATAAACGGAGTCAGAGTCCGTTGTCCTACCGTTAGACGATCTCCCAATACCGGGCCGATCAGTGCGCTCTGACCTGGAGCACTGAAAGGTCGAAGCGGGATTAGCGCTTCGAGAACTGGGTGGCGCGGCGTGCCTTGTGCAGACCGACCTTCTTACGCTCGACTTCACGCGCGTCGCGGGTCACGAAACCGGCCTTGCGCAGCGGCGACTTCAAGCTTTCGTCGTATTCGATCAGGGCACGGGCGATGCCGAGGCGGATGGCGCCGGCCTGGCCGGTGATGCCGCCACCAGCGACGGTGACCTTGATGTCGAACTTGTCGGTGTTCTCGGTCAGCTCGAGCGGCTGGCGCACGATCATGCGCGAGGTCTCGCGGCCGAAGAACTGGTCAAGCGTCTTGCCGTTGACCGTGATTTCGCCCTTGCCCTTGCGCAGGAACACGCGAGCGGCGGAGGTCTTGCGGCGGCCGGTGCCGTAGTTTTGCTGGATCGCCATAGTGATTCCTTAGAGTTCCAGCGCCTGCGGCTGCTGTGCGGTATGCGGATGCTCGGAGCCACCATAGACCTTGAGCTTGCGATACATCGCACGGCCCAGCGGGTTCTTCGGCAGCATGCCCTTGACGGCGATTTCGATCACGCGCTCCGGGTGGGTCGCCAGCAGGTCCTTCAGACTCGTGGTCTTCAGGTTACCGACGTAACCGGTGAAGCGGTGGTACATCTTGTCGTCCAGCTTGGCGCCGGTGACAGCCACCTTCTGCGCATTGACCACGACGATGTAGTCGCCGGTGTCGACATGCGGGGTGAATTCCGGCTTGTGCTTACCGCGCAGACGGCGTGCGATCTCGGTGGACAGACGACCGAGGGTCTTGTCCGTGGCGTCGATCACAAACCAATCGCGCTTGACGCTTTCCGGCTTGGCGCTGAACGTTTTCATTTCGGAATACCTGGTTTACCGCCACAAAGGCGGTTGGCATTAATCAGTGAATCAAAGGCGCGAGATGATAACGGAACCTTCATCTATCGCGCAAGCCCGCCGGGTCCGACGAGCTGCGAGTCGGCGATGATAGCATGATTGCCCAGGCGCTTGAAAAGACCCCTGGACACGCTGCGACAGGTTGCCGGCTTGGCGCCTGGAGGCGGCTGTCGTCCAATAGCGTCGGTCACCCCTCGCGCCGCCGGCAACCGCATTTGGAGTCGTTATGAATGTTCGCACGCTCAGCCCCCTGGATCGCCTGCTGGCTGGCATTGAGCGCGCCATGGAGGCCGTGGCCGGCGAACCGGAGGCTGGGCGCCCGTCGCCGGGACATGCCGTGGACGAAGCCGACCTGGATGAGGCCGCCCGGCGGCATGCCGCCGGACTGATGCGGGTCAATCACACCGGCGAAGTCTGCGCCCAGGCGCTTTATGTCGGCCAGGCGGCCTTGGCCCGTACGCCCGAGAATCGCGAGCACCTGCTCCATGCGGCCGCCGAGGAAACCGACCACCTGGCCTGGTGCGCCGAGCGCCTGAAGGAGCGCGACAGCCGCCCCAGCCTGCTCAATCCGCTGTGGTATGCGGGCAGCTATGCGATCGGCGTGGTCGCGGCGGTCGTGGGCGACCCGGTCAGCCTGGGGTTTGTGGTGGAGACCGAGCGTCAGGTCGAGGCGCATCTGGCCGAGCACCTGCAGAGCCTGCCGGAGGGAGACGAGCGCTCTCGGGCGATTCTTGAGCAGATGCAGGCGGATGAGATCCGGCATGCCCAGAGTGCGCAGGCGCGCGGCGGTGTCGATCTGCCGGTGCCGATTCCGCAGATGATGGGTTTGATGTCGAAGGTGATGAAGACGGTGGCTTATCGGGTTTGATGCCTCGGGCTGCGTAAGACCCGCTGTCGCGAGCACCCGGCCCCCTCACCCCAGCCCTCTCCCCCGACAGAGCCAGGGGAGCGGGAGCGAAGCAAAAACCCCGCCTTTCGGCGGGGTTTTTCGTTACATCAGGTTGCGGCCGTGGAAGAGTTCTTCGATCTCGCGGCGCAGCAGCGACTCGATCCGCTGGCGCTCCTTGAACGAAAGGTCGTCGGCGTGGGCCTCGAACAGGTAGGTGTCGAGGTCGAAGTCCTTGATGTGCATCTTCGTGTGGAAGATGTTTTCCTGGTAGACGTTGACGTCGAACATCTCGTACTTCTGGCGAATGTGGCGCGCCAGGTAGTCCTGTACCGAGTTGATCTTGTGGTCGATGAAGTGCTTCTTGCCCTTCACGTCGCGGGTGAAGCCGCGCACGCGGTAATCGCAGACCACGATGTCCGACTCGAAGCTGTCGATCAGGTAGTTCAGGGCCTTCAACGGGGAGATGACGCCGCAAGTTGCTACGTCGATGTCCGCGCGGAAGGTCGCGATGCCGTTGTGCGGGTGCGTCTCCGGATAGGTGTGGACGGTGATATGGCTCTTGTCCATATGCGCCACCACGGCACCGGAGATGGTGTCGCGGCCCAGTTTCTCGACCACCGGCTCCTCGGAGATCAGGATCGTGACCGAGGCACCCTGCGGGTCGTAGTCCTGACGGGCGATGTTGAGGATGTTGGCACCGATGATTTCGGCGACGTCCGTCAGAATCTGGGTCAGGCGATCGGCGTCATACTGCTCATCGATGTACTCGATATAGCGCGTACGCTGCTCTTCGGACACCGCATAGCAGATGTCGTAAATGTTAAAGCTCAGCGCCTTGGTCAGGTTGTTGAAGCCCTGCAAGCGTAGACGCGGGAGTGGTTTGACCACAGCAACTCTCCATGGCCGGCATGTCCGGCAATCTAGAGGGCGGGTTAGCGACAAGGGTCCCCGCTGGATAATTCGACGTGAAAGGAGTTAGCTTCCACGACCCTTGTGACCGGACCGCGACAAGGGGCCTGCAGCAGTCCGAAAGACTGCGAAGTATGCGGCAAAATTCTGGAAAACTGAACCTGCGGAGTCGTAGGGGAGTTTGCCATAATGCCCGCTGGGGAAAGACGGACTGGTTTATCTGCCTTCGGGCAATGCTTGAACTAAATCTTCGGGATAGATCGTGGCGCAACTCAAATATCAACTCCAACAAGCCTTTGAACGCTCTCAAGCACCTTCCGGCTTTGCCCCCGATCCTGCCTCCATGGAGCGCTTTCTGGGCCTTTGCCATCGTCGGCGCTATCCCGGCAAGACCGCCATCATCCGCCCCGGGGACCCGGCCAACACGCTTTACTACATCATCGACGGCTCGCTGGCGGTCTGTACCGAGGACGAGCAAGGCCGTGAACTGATCCTGGCCTACCTGAGCCGGGGCCAGTTCATCGGCGAGATGGGCCTGTTCGTGGAGCAGGCCCAGCGCGAATCGATGGTGCGCACCCGCACCGCCTGCGAAATGGCCGAGATCAGCTACGAGCGCCTGTTCCAGCTGATGGAAGGCCCGCTGCGCGAGGAATGTCCGAAGATCCTGTTCGCCATCGGCGCCCAGCTGACCAACCGTCTGCTGCGCACCTCGCGCCAGGTCAGCCGCATGGCCTTCATGGACGTGACCAACCGCATCTCCCGCACCCTGCTCGACCTGTGCCAGGAGCCGGACGCGATGAGCCACCCGGACGGCACCCAGATCCGCATCTCCCGCCAGGAAGTCAGCCGCATCGTCGGCTGCTCGCGCGAAATGGTCGGGCGCGTGCTCAAGCAGTTGGAAGAGCAGCGGATGATCGATGTGTCGGGCAAGACGATTGTGGTGCGCGGGACACGGTAAGCGCGGTTCAACCACGGACAAAGGGCTCGCCCGAGCCCTTTGTCTTTCAATCAGGCGGATGGTCAGTCAGCCCGCTCAAGCCTGAGAAGCACTAAACCGTCACTGCTCACACAGCCTATAAAACCGTTACTTTCCCTGTATCCGTTACGCAATGGCCAAGCATGCAGCTGGTCACCGCCGTATTTATTGTCGGAACCCTCCCTGTTGCGAAACACAGGAGGCCGAATTCCACGAGTCGATTGCTATGCGCGCCTACCCAGTCCTGGTGACCGGTAACGCAGCCATCACCAACTTGCAGACGAGATGCAATGTAGCCAGCGGTATCGGTGATGACCTGGGTTCTTGCTGAGAAGAATGTATTTTGGTTGGCAGGTATCGCAAAGTTCTTCGGCGCATACGCTTGCAGAATCAAAGAACCGAATAGATCTTCTTCTATTTGCGACTGATGGGAGGCACCTTCCTCCAGAGGATCCGTGCTCTTCAGCCAAACACCATTTTGCATACCTTGCGGAGCATGCAATCTGCCCTCTTTGGCATCACAAGCAAAACCGGTAAGCGTATCGGGTCCCCAGGTACTCTCTCCCTTTGAGGGTGTGCTACCCCCCATCGCCTGGCACATGGCACGGTAGTAAGCCGCCGTTTCCTCGGGCTGAATCACGGGCATATACGTCAGACTACCGTCGGCCTGGGTCCGCAATATTTGCTTGACAACAACCTGGGCCCCCGAAGCATCGGGAAGTTGCACAACGCGCTCTATGAAATCGGGGTCACCGTTAACCGTAATGTTTCTTTGACTCAACACTTGCGCATGAGCGATGCCTGTTACAGCCAGCATTAAAATAGCCAGGTACTTCACTTTGATCCTCCAGGGCTGAAAGCGCATTGATGCGCTTGAGCTCAGCCTATGAAGGAGCGCGGGAGCCGTATGTAAGGCTCACCCGTGAAATCAACCGTTGTGTGCGGCAAACTTTGTAAGTTCGGCACGCATGCGGCCAACCATCACGCAAACCAATCAGCCAATCCCGCTGCGATCCGGCTGATAGATGTAATAAACATCCGCCCGCTCGTAATGCGAGCCGGAGCGAATCGTCGGCTGCTTTACGAAGCCCGCCTTTTCGTACATCCGCAAAGCCGTGGTCAGCACGCTGTTGGACTCCAGGAACAACGTCGAGCCATTCCGTCGGTGAAACTCGGCGATGCACGCGTCAAGCAGCAGACGCCCTGCCCCCAGACCGCGATAGGTCTCATCGACGCCCATCTTCGACAGCTCGTACACGCCCGGCGACTCCAGCAGCAGGGCGCAGGTGCCGATGATCTCGCCGCCATACCGCGCAAAGAAGATCGCCCCGCCCGGCTCCAGCACGTAACGCTCCGGGTCGCCCAGCATGACGCGATCGATGTCCTCGATACGGAAATGCTTTTCCAGCCACTGCGCGTTGAGCCGGTAGAAATGGTCGCGCAGGCCCGATTCGAAGGGGATGATCTCTACCGTCGCATTCATGCCTTCAGTACCACTCGACTCGCGTCACGCTGCGGCCCAGCGCACGCTCGATTTTCTTGCATACCAGTGGCTCGCCGTTGACCAGCACCGCTTCGCTGGCAACCTTGAGCATCGGAATGTCGACCGACGAATCGCTATAGGCGAGATGCCAGGCATCGATGCCACGTGCACTCAACTGCTTGACCTTCTGACGGCCGATATTGTGCAGCTTGACGCGCATACCGAATGGGCTGGGACGGAACTGCGACGCCACCACTTCGATATCGCCCAAGCCAAGCTGCTGCAAAATGCTGCTGACCAGCGTGTACTCACAACCGGTAACAACGATCACTCGATCGCCTGCCGCCTGATGTCGACGCAGGGCCTGCAGTGCGTCGCGATTGAACTGTTTGGGTCGGCGCACCAGCATGGCGGCAAAGGATTGCGCAGCCGCTACGTAGCGTTGCTCGTTCACACCCAGGAACGCGGTATGCACCAGACTGCGCATGGCCAGCCGCCGCGAAAACGGCAACTGCAGCAGCAACCATGGCAGCGACAAAAAGGCGATCACCTTGCGCGGCCACGCCTGTGCATAGCGATGACGCACGAACTGGTAAAACGAATCGCCGTAGATCAATACGCCGTCAAAATCGAACAGGACCGTGCGCGGCACGGCCTCTGCCACCGTTTCCGGCAGCTCCGTTGCATCCCCTGTGTGCATCGGTCAGCTACCTGTGAACAGCCGCTTCAATTCGGCACCGGGATCGCTGGCGCGCATGAAGGCTTCGCCGACCAGGAACGCATTGATCCCGGCGCTCTGCAGACGCTCGATGTCGTCATGCGTATGGATACCCGACTCGCTGACCAGAATGCGGTCGTACTCGATCATCGACTGCAGCTCGATCGAGGTGTCGATGGACGTTTCGAAGGTGCGCAGGTTACGGTTGTTCACGCCGATCAACGGCACCGGCAAAGCCAGCGCACGCTCCATTTCCTCGACGTCGTGCACTTCGCACAGCACATCCAGGTCGAGTTCGGCGGCCAGCAGCGACAGCTCCAGCAGAGCGGCATCGCCCAGCGCCGCGACGATCAGCAGGATGCAGTCCGCACCGATCACGCGCGCCTCATACACCTGGTACGGATCGATCACGAAATCCTTGCGTAGCACCGGCAGGCTGCATGCGGCACGCGCCTGTTGCAGAAAATCTTCGCTGCCGTGGAAGAAATCCTTGTCGGTCAGCACGGACAGACACGCTGCGCCACCCAGCTCGTAGCTACGCGCAATCGATGCCGGGTCGAAATCCGGGCGGATGATGCCCTTGCTCGGACTGGCCTTCTTAACCTCCGCGATCACGGCAGGCAGGCCTGCGTCGATCTTCGCCTCGATCGCGGCGGCAAAACCGCGCGTCTCGGGCAGGTCGGCCACGCGTGCGGACAGTTCGGCCAGGGGCATGCGGGCGCTACGCTCGGCGAGCTCCTCGGTCTTGCGGGCCAGGATGCGGGTCAGGATATCGGGCATGAGCAAAAGCAGACGGAAGTGGGGGGCGTGCTAAGAGTATCGCAGTCCGCGTCAGGCTGGCTGTCGGGTCGCCGCCACGAACTGATCCAGTTTGGCACGTGCCGCACCGGAGGCAATCGCCGCCCGCGCCCGCTCGATACCCTCATCGATGCTATGGGCCACATTGGCCGTATACAGGGCGGCGCCGGCGTTCAGGCAGACAATGTCGTGCGGCACGCCGCGCTTGCCTTCCAGTGCCTCGATCAACATGGCGCGGGATTCGTCGGCATTCTCCACGCGCAGGTTGCGGCTGGAAGCCATGGCCAGGCCGAAATCCTCCGGTTCGACCTCGTATTCGCGGACTTCGCCGTGGCGCAGCTCGCCTACCAGGGTGGCGGCGCCCAGGGAGATCTCATCCATGCCGTCACGGCCCCATACCACCAGCGCGCGCTCCGCGCCCAGCGCCTGCAGCACGCGCACCTGTATACCGACCAGGTCGGGGTGAAACACCCCCATCAGGATATTCGGCGCGCCGGCCGGATTGGTCAGCGGCCCGAGGATATTGAACAGGGTGCGCACGCCCATTTCCTTGCGCACCGGCGCGACCACTTTCATGGCCGGATGGTGATTGGGTGCAAACATAAAACCGATATCGGTCTGCTGCATGCACCGGGCCACCTGCGCCGGCGGCAGGTCGATCTTCGCGCCAAGCGCTTCGAGCACATCGGCACTGCCCGACTTCGACGACACACTGCGTCCGCCATGCTTGGCGACCCGCGCGCCAGCGGCGGCAGCGACGAACATCGATGCCGTGGAGATATTGAAACTGGACGCACCATCGCCACCGGTACCGACGATGTCGACAAAGTGCGGGTGCGGTGGCGCCTCGACCTTGGTCGACAGCTCGCGCATCACACGCGCCGCGCCAGTGATCTCACCTACGGTCTCCTTCTTGACGCGCAGGCCGGTGATGATCGCCGCGGTCATCAGCGGGCTGACCTCGCCGCGCATGATCTGGCCCATCAACTCGATCATTTCGTCGTGAAAGATTTCGCGATGCTCGATCGTGCGCTGCAGGGCCTCCTGCGGCGTGATGCTTACCCGGCGCCCCACGCTCTCCTGCCGTGCACTCATGCCGCCAGCTTCTTCAGCGGCAGGCCAAGAAAATTGCGCAGCAGATCGTGACCGTACTGGGTCAGGATCGACTCCGGATGAAACTGCACGCCTTCCACCGGCAGCGTCTTGTGGCGCAGGCCCATGATCTCGTCGATCGAACCGTCGGCGTGCTCGGTCCAGGCGGTCACTTCCAGGCAATCGGGCAACGAGGACTGCTCCACCACCAGCGAGTGGTAGCGCGTGGCCTCGAACGGATCGGGCAACCCGGCGAATACGCCTTCGCCGCGATGGCGCACCGGTGACGTCTTGCCATGCATGATCTGCTTGGCGCGAATCACCTTGCCGCCGAAGGCCTGGCCGATCGCCTGATGCCCCAGGCACACCCCAAATACCGGGATCACGCTACCGAGCTCGCGCAACACATCCAGCGACACGCCCGCGTCATCTGGCGTACCCGGTCCCGGCGAAATCATGATGTGCGACTGCCGCAACGCACGGATACCCGCCACGTCCAACGCATCGTTACGAACCACCTTCACGTCCTGGCCCAACTCGCCCAGGTACTGCACGAGGTTGAAGGTGAAGCTGTCGTAGTTGTCGATCATCAAAAGCATACGAGGCCTAAGCATTTGAAATATAAATATTAAAGCGTCATGCCAGATGGCTGGAGCCAGCTCGATGAGCACCCGGATCCCGATTGTAGCGGGCATTCGCATGGCGCACGGAATCAGGACGGATCCTAGCCCATCCTCCCCGGCGAAGACGTGGCTCTCAGATTCAAGCATCCCGAGCCCCGACACTATCCGTTACCGGCAGCCCGTAAATAAAACGACATATTCAAATGCTTCGATCCGAGGTTCAACGCGGAATCCTTCATGTGTAATATCGGGTGCTTCAAGGGGCTGTCGGGGAGAGCACAGAATGCTGAGTTATAAGGAAGTCACTGTCGAACACACCTTCGATGACGAGCCGATAATCAAAGGCGTGATGTACAACGACGAAGTCGAAATTATCTTCGACGGTTATTACGAACCGCAAAGCTGTGCGATGTTCCTTTACAAGACACGGTTTCAGGGAGAACCCGTGGAGTTCTGCTTCGTGGGTTATTCGCTCGATGAAACTACCGAGCATCGCAGATGGATCGGCCCGGTTTGCGAAGTCATCCTGCCGTTCTACCGCATCGACAAAGATCCTGGAGAATTCATCCAGGAACTCTCGCCGGCGGAGAAGCAGAAGATCGAAGAATACGTGACCTACGCCGTCCTGCATTTCGAACAGTTCAAGGGATCCAATCCGCCTTATCCGAAAGAGATTGTCTTCGCTGCACAGGCAAAACATGTTCTAGACATGGCCTGAAAATTCCGTCCTAAGCGAATCAACTCACCCGCTTACTGCAGCTTAAGGAGTCGATCATGAGGCCGTTGCTTTCCCTTTCGTCCCGGAATTTTATCGCCAGTCTCAACAACCCTTATGTTGAGCGCGCGGCGGCAGACTCGTTGCACCATCTGATTCGGCACAATATGAACCGGGGTATTCCCGATCCGGAGGCTGCCGGACTGAGGGTACTGGAGCGAATCAACAGCTTTCCATTGTCGTCGATACAACCCCATGCTGTGTTCAACTCGGGTGGCAATAGGAATTTCCGAAACCGGGAAGATTTTCTCAATACCCATCCCAAGAGCGCCTACGGCGACTGGCACCTGGAATCCACAAAATGGATCCACAACAAGATCCATCAGGATTACGGCGATCTGCGGCTCAGCCTGTTCAATTTCAATTCGGCGCTCATGGCCAAGCATGCCGCGCTGGACGGCAAGAACATCATTCCCTTCACCGAGGGATTGAGCGTCATCAAAAGCCCGCACAGCATTTGGGCAAGCTCGGAATGCACATCGATCCTGTACGAGTCGCTCAACAACCCCAAGGCCGGTGGCGCAACGCTGCTGGGCATGGACGTGTCCATCATCGCAAGGAGCATCGGCAGTCAGCACCTGGATAACCCCGCCATCATTTATCCATTGTCCGATTCGCTGGGCAAATTCGTCGGTGACGGCAAGCACTTCGACCTCCGGATTCTCGATGGCAAGGAGATGTCGATTACCGTGCCCAATGGCAATAACCAGACGCAGCGTTGGGACACACTCCTTTCGAAGGACCCGTCACCCAATCTCCTCTTCTACTTCCACACCCCCAAGGAGCGCCTGCAGGACGCGAGCAGCGTGCAACTGACACCGCCTAGCACCGCTGTACCAACCAGCTCCAGCGGTCCGACACAGCCCGTTTCCGTGCCCGACCCTCACGCCATCGTCGTTGGCCCCCTTCCGACGCAAACGACAGTCCCCGCACCGACCATCCCGACTCAGCCGCTTATCAACGATCGCGCGCATCCGGACCACAAACTATTCGAGCAGGCGCTTGCCGGTGTAAATCAGCTCGATCGGCAACAGCATCGGGCTTCCGATGTGCATAGCGAACAGTTGGCCGCGGCGCTCGCGGTCGTCGCTCTCCGTAACGACCTCAAACAGATCGATCGTGTCGAGCTGAGCAAGGACAATGCCCACGTATTTGCGATACAAGGTGACCCCAAAGTCATCGACCATCGCCAGATCTCGGTCAATACCCTCGATGGGTTGAATACACCGATCGAAAAAAGCAGCCAGACACTGGAAGCGCAAAAAGCACTGGCAACGCCCAAGCGCGATGATCTACGCCATCCCGAACACCCTGCGCATGCGGAGTTTCAAGGCATCCGCCAACTGGTCAACGATCTGCACGCCAAGCATGGCGTACCTCTGAGCGAGGAGCAGCGGGACCGTCTTGCGGCGGCGATCATCCACGACGCTCACAACAATCAACTGGGCCCGGTCAAGGAGCTGCGTTTCAGCGAAGACAAGGCCGGCAAGATTCAGCCGGATGGAAATGTCTTTGCGTTCAATGGCGACCCTGCCAAGGTGACCACTTTGCATTCGGCGACCCATATTCCGCTGGCGCAGGAAACGCCGGTGGAGCAATCGTTCAAACAGATGGCCAAGGCGGTGCAACAACCGCAGCAACAACAGCAAGCCGCTCAAAGCCAATCACCTGGCACTCCGGCAAGCGGTCACCCTGGTGGCCGATAAAGCAATACGGCCGGCCGTAACCATGAATGCGCAGATGATGGTTCAATGGATAGCCTGGGGCAGCTCCCACGCCTTGGCGTAGCGCGAATACTCCGTCTGCGGCAGCAGCACAAAAATGGGCTGCTGTTTCGGGTCCAGCCATGCCAGAAGGCGCTCCATCACCGCGCCATCCATCGCGGTGCACCCGGCGGTTGGCGTGTCGGGGGATTTCCATAGGTGGGCGAAGATGCAGCTGCCCGCGCCGGGAGTATCGCTGGCGTTGTGCTGGATAATGAAGCCCAGGCGATAGCGCTGGTCGCCGTCGGCATGCAGGTCACGGCGCATCGGTTCGGTGGAACCGGCGACGATGCTCGGGTCGGCGTTGCGGGTGTCGACGATCTGGTTGTAGAGCGGCGAACTCGGGACGTCGATGCAATAGTCATCGACGTGCATGGCGCGATAGTCGAGTGCAGTGACCGCACGGTCGGCGTAGCCAAAGGCATCGCCGATACGAAAGACGCCTGCAGCCGCACGACCGTCGCCTTCGCGCTTGATCGGGCCGTCGTGCGGTACAGGATGGAGGCCCTGCCCCCAGGCACTGCCGGCACGGCCGACGACGACGGGCTGCGGCTCCGAAGCTGCCTGCCACACGCCGTCCTTGCGCGTGTAGGTCCGCAGGCTGCCATGATCGCTATTCCAGTCGGGCACGATGACCAGCACCATCTGGCCGGATGACGCCCATGTCTGCGCCGGCCTGAGATTTTGTGTGCAACCGCCGAAGACGCCGGTCATGGCGGCAAAGAAGAGACAAGCCAGTCGCTGGATATTTTTGCGATTCATAGCCACTCCAGATGGTGGACTGCGCGAATGCCCAGTCCAGGCGTATGCGGCAAGTCGATATGGGCGCCGTCGAATCCTACGCCGCCATCCAGCGGATCCACGGCGCATAGCACCGGCCCATCCAGATCGATCAGCGTGATGGTATCCGGCCGCGCCGCGGCCACATGGGCCGCCGCCGTGACACTGATACCGCTTTCCAGCATGCAGCCCATCATGCACGGCACACCAAATTCCGCAGCGATATCGGCGATACGCAAGGCGCGTGCGATGCCGCCGGCTTTCATCAGCTTGATATTGATGATGTCGGCGGCGCGTTGGGTCAACAGCGACCGCACTTCTTCAGGTCCGAAGGCGCTTTCGTCCGCCATGACCGGTGTTTCGACCCGCTCGACGATATAACGGAGCCCCTCGATGTCATGGGCCGGCACCGGTTGCTCGATCAGCTCAGGCAACACCCCCGCACGTTCGAGCGTCTCCAGCATGTGTACCGTCTGCGGCGCGCTCCAGCCCTGGTTGGCATCCAGGCGCAGCGTTGCGCGGTGACCCACCGCAGCATGGATGGCCAGCACGCGCTCGATGTCCGTGTCGGCATGCTTGCCGAGCTTGATCTTCAACGCCATGAAGCCGCGTGCGATAGCTTGCATCGAGTCGGCGACCATCGTGTCGATATCACCGACACTGATGGTGATGTCGCTGATCAAGGGCGCCTCGCTGCCACCGAGCAGACGATAAAGCGGCACACCGTGAAGCTGTGCATGCAGGTCATACAACGCCATGTCGACGGCTGCCTTCGCACTGGTGTTCTTGGCAATGGCGCCCTGCACGGCTTGCGACAGGCCATCGATATCTTCGATCTCGCGGCCGAGCAAGCGCGGGGCGATGTAGTGGCCAATGGCCTCTTTCAAGGACGCATGTGTCTCACCCGTTATCGCTGCAGTGGGTGGCGCTTCGCCATAGCCGACGTGGCCGGTATCGGTACGCACCTGCACGACGATATCTTCCAGCTGTTCGACGGTGCGCAGGGCGGTCTTGAATGGCGTGCGCAGCGGTAGCCGCAACATCGCCAGTTTGATCTCGACGATCTTCATGGTGCGCGATGCATGCTTACGATATCGGTGATGCGGTCGACATACGGCGTACCGTCGTCCGATAGCAGGGGAAGAAAGGGCGTGACGGAAACCTCATTGAGCTTGATCCGTTTCACGTGCCCATCGGCATCGCGGTAGCTGACGCCTGCCGTGTCGTGAATGACATAGGGCAGGCCGTCGATGCGGCCGATCACCATCATCACATGCCCTGGGATATAGATCAGGTCGCCGATCTGGAGCGACATCACCGCGCGCAATCGTGCCTCGTGTGTGTCGGCTGCCGAAAAGGCCCGGCCATTCAGCGCCGGGCTGCGCGCCTGATCGCCGGTGTTGCGCGGCAGCTCGACGCCGAGACTGCGATAAACCTCCGAAGTGAAGCCGCTGCAGTCGCGGCCATCGTAGTCATGACCCCAGCCATAACGTTCGCCGAGAAACTTGAAGCTTTGGCGGATCAGGTTGGTCGGTGTCATCGGCAGATAGTCCGGCGCGCTATCGGCGCTGCGCGGCAGCAGTGTATCGGCCAGGGCAAGTTGACCATCACGATCGCGAACCGGCATCTGCAACACATAGCTGGTGTAGGCATGCTGGCCATTGACGGGTTCGTCCGAATCCGCGCGCTGACTGAGCGGGAAACGCGAGCCCATCTCCAGCTCCAGTTGCGATAACACCGGCTGCTCGGGCGTGTACACGGTATGTACGGCCGCTCCCGTCACCACGCGTGCAGGCAACGTGTTGGCATATCCGAGCACCATGCTCCTGGTTCCTTCGGCGATGTAGCGCTTGCGCACCCAGGCCGCATAGCGCGGACTGATCACGAACAGCCATTGGCCATCGCCGCTGGTGTGCGCAATCACCACCGGCGTTCCAGGAAACTCGGCTGTCTCCTGGAAGCGATCGATATCCGTATCGCCCAGCCGATTGAAGACCCGCGTATCCGTCGGGAACGTGCGCAGCGGTGCGCGCTGGACCACCAAGCCATATCGCGTGGCTTGCTCGGCAGGAATGTGATCCAGCACGAGACTGTCTACCCAACTGCTACGTTGGTTGTCCGGGACAGGCTGGCCATGCTCGTCGTACAACACGCCGCTCGGCACTATCGAACGTTGCTCGACCCATGCCTTGACCTGCGTGCCGGCCAGCGTGGCCGGGAATGACGCCAGATCATGCATGCTCGGATCGGACCCGAGCAGCCGAGCGTTCTGCGCACGACGCGCCTCGTCGCTCATCATCAGCCGATCGGCGTGGCCGGCACGACGCACCCAGAACTCCGGCGACAGTCGCTCGGGATGCGCAGCCATGACAGCCACCGGTGACGTCGGCTGCTCCAGCGCCTGAGCGCAACAGGGCATCGCAGCCAACAGCAACGATGCCAGCAGCACCCCATACATATTCTTCAAGATACTCATCCGTTTGCCAGCGCGCTCAACACCTGCGCCACCAATAAACCAAAACCGGTACCCAGGATATAGCCGAGCAAAGCTAGCAATACACCCACGGGCACCAGGCTGCGCGCATACGATGCCGCCAGGACTGGCGTGGCGGCAACGCCGCCGATATGCGCCAGCGAGGAAATGCCGCACAAATACAGGTCGAAATGAAACAGGCGCGCGAATAGCGCAAGCAGCACGGCATGCACCGCAATGATGCAGATACCGCAGATAAGATAGATCGGCGCATCGCCGATGCCGCTGAAGTTGCTTTGCGAGGCAAGCACGGCAACAACGCTGATCAGCATGGCGCTGGAAATGACATTCGCACCGGGAAAACGTACCAGCGGTGTCATGCCGGCCACCAATCCCGCGGCAGTCGCCAGCAGGATCGTCCAGGTCGAGGCCGAAACCACGCCCGATGCGGGAAGCCGCGCACCGAGCCACGCCGAACCCGCAGCCACGGCCAGCGCCAGGCCGAGCCACAGCAAGACACCATCGGGCGTTGCCGGACCATGCGTGCGTGTCGGTGCCACGACCATCTCCGCGCTGGAGCGTGCGCGCGTCCAACGATTGAAGGCCGGTGCGAAGCGCGCCACGCCGAACAACACGGCCACCCACATCGAGTAGCACAAGGCATCGGTGAGCAGCGAGAAGGTCAACTGCGAATCGGGCATGCCAATGGCCTGCTTCACCGCGATCATGTTCGCGGTGCCGCCCATCCAGCTACCGGAAAGCGCCGCCAGCGGCTGCCACGCGGTACCCGGCAACCAGTGCCTGAAGGCGAGAAAAACCAGCACGAATGCGGCAAACAGACTGATCGCCGTACAGGTGAACACCGCAAGCACGCGCGGCCCCAGCGCAAGAATGGCGCGCAGATCGCAATTGATCATCAACAGAAACAGCAGCGCGGGGACCAGCTGCGCAACAATGGTGGTCTGCGCCGCGCGAATGGCGTCATTGACCTGCCAAAGCCCGACCACGGCGAGTGCCGTCACGCCCAGATAGGTCAGCACGATCGGCGGAAACACCTGAAATATCCGCCAGCTGTAACGCCGCTCCAGCGCGGGAAACAAGCCGGCGGCCAGCAGCATCAGGGCCAGGTAAGGCCAAACGGTCTGGATCACGAACACCTCTCGCCTTGCAGCTTCGGGCTATTGAAGCGCAAATCGTCCGCAGATCACACCGTCGGCTTGTTCGAGGGCAAGCGATGTAGCTCTGGCATGGCAGATAGGTGCGACATGCAAAACCCGGCTCATGCTGGCTGGCTATACTCACCTTCTTCAGCCTGTTTGCCAGGAATGCCCATGCTTCGCCCCTTCGTCGCCGGGCTTGTGCTCGCTATTGCAGCCGCAACCGTCCATGCGGACGACACGCCCAAGGTCGCCCCGCTGGGCGCACGGCTGGAGCACTACGACTATCCCTACCCCGTGCACTGGTTCGATGTGCACAGCCAGGGCCACGACTTGCAGATGGCCTATATGGATCTGCAACCGGCCAAGCCGAACGGCCAGGCGATCGTGCTTTTGCACGGCAAGAACTTTTGCGCGCCCTATTGGACGGCGACTGCCGAACGGCTGCGCGACCAGGGCTATCGGGTGATCGTTCCGGACCAGATCGGCTTCTGCAAATCGTCCAAGCCACGCGACTACCAGTACAGCTTTCATCAGCTCGCCGCCAATACGCATGGACTGCTGCTGAGCCTTGGCATCGACAAGAGCATCGTCGTCGCCCACTCGATGGGCGGCATGGTCGGCACGCGCTACACGCTGATGTTTCCCGACGCAGTGCAGAAGCTGGTGCTGGTCGACCCGATCGGCCTGGAAGACTGGAAGGCCAAGGGCGTGCCGTGGCGCAGCGTCGACGACTGGTACAGGAACGAACTGAAAACCAGCTACGCGACGATCAAGGCGTATCAGCTCAAAAGCTACTACGACAACCACTGGAAGCCGCAGTACGACCGCTGGGTGTTATTGCAGGCCGGCATGTACGAAGGCGATGGCCGCGATACCGCCGCCTGGGCCGGCGCGCTGACCTACGACATGATCTATACCCAGCCGGTGGTGTACGAGTTGCCGAATATCAAAGTGCCTACGGTGCTGATCATCGGTCAGGCGGATCGGACAGCGATCGGGCGGGATATCGCGCCGCCTGCTGTTGCGGCGAAACTGGGTGACTACGTAGCGCTGGGCAAGGAAGCGGCCAAGGCCATTCCCGGGGCGCGGCTAATCCCGCTCGATGGCCTGGGGCACGCGCCGATGCTCGAGGCGCCGGAGCGGTTTTATCCGGCGCTGGATGATGCTTTGGGGCGTTGATGGTGCCGCTGAGAGATGTAGGCTCGCTTCGCATCGCCTCTTGCACCCCCTCACCCCAACCCTCTCCCCCGGCAAAGCCAGGGGAGAGGGGGCTGACTGAGTCAAACTTCAGTATTCCGCACCTGCGCAACCTGGCTCCCTCTCTCCTGGCTTTGCCGGGGGAGAGGGTTGGGGTGAGGGGGGCTCTTGGTCTTTGACAACTACTTACGCGGACCAAACGCCAACACATCAGCGGTATAGGTCTCAACGACCAGACTGAATGGCTGCTGGTCCTGCCGAAACAGCACAGCCCGATGCTGGAGCACATACGGAGCCACCGCCATCGGCTTGCCGCTCGGCGGCGGCACCTTGGCATCCGTTTCCCATCCCTTCGGCAACGGCGACCACAACAGCCCCGCGGACAAGGTCTGGCGACGGAAATTCAGCGGCTTGACCACGGTGCCGAAGGGCACGTCCGAATGGTCGAGCTGATAGTTCATTTCAGGCGTCAGCCGCGACGGCACGTACCAGTTGTCGGCGTCGGACAGTACCCAGTCGCCGCACGCCAACCGTACATGCCGATAGCGCACCGCCTCGTCCGGACCGATGCCCAGCAGGGCGCGATCGTCGGCGGACAAGGGCTTGTCCTCACCGGTCACCCGATGCGCGACGATCTTCGCTTCCTGTGCCAGATGATGCGCATCGCACCATTGCTGCAGGGTTTGCGTCGCACTCGACTGACTGAGCAGATTCGCGTTCAAGGTCTGCAGCAAGGCCAGTACCTGGGTGCGTTCGAGTGCGGTATCGCGCCATACCGGGCCGGCCGGCTCACGCGCGCTGGCAACGATGGAGAGCAACATCAGAGGAACGAAAACAAAACGGGAAATACGCACGAAGACTCCTCGGCGATGATCAGGACGGCACTCATAGGCCCTTGGCCGCTTGTGCCACGGCGCGGAACAGCGCACGCCCCTTGTTCATGGTTTCTTCCCATTCTGCGGCCGGATCGGAGTCGTAGACGATGCCGGCGCCCGCCTGCACATGCAGGCGGCCATCCTGGATAACCGCGGTACGAATGGCAATCGCCGTGTCGGCGTCGCCCCACCAGCCGATCCAGCCGATCGCGCCGGCGTAGATATTGCGCTTGTAGGGCTCGAGTTCCTGGATGATTTCCAGTGCGCGAATCTTCGGCGCACCGCTCACGGTACCGGCAGGGAACGTCGCCTTGAGCACGTCCATATAGCTCATGTCCTTGCGGAACGTGCCCTGCACTTCGGAAACGATATGCATGACGTGCGAATAGCGTTCGATCACGAACGACTCGGTGACTTCCACCGTCCCGGTTTCGCTGATGCGGCCCACATCGTTGCGGCCCAGGTCGATCAGCATGACGTGTTCGGCGCGCTCTTTCGGATCGGCCAGCAGGTCCGCTTCCAGCGCCTTGTCCTCGGCCTCGGTCGCGCCGCGCTTGCGCGTGCCGGCGATCGGGCGCACCACTACCTTGCCTTCCTTGAGACGCGCCAGGATCTCCGGTGAGGAGCCGACGATCTGCGTATCGCCCAGGTCGACGAAATACATGTAAGGTGACGGGTTCATCGCGCGCAATGCGCGATAGACATCCACCGGGCGCGCGTTGAAACCGACGCTCAGGCGCTGCGATGGCACCACCTGGAACACTTCGCCCGCGCGAATATATTCCTTGGCGCGCTCGACCACGGCTTCGAATTCTTCGCGCGTGAACGACGATTTGAAATCGCTTTCGTCCAGTGCGACCGACTGCGTCTGCTGCGGATAGGCCGAACCGCCCTGGCGCAGGCGGTAAACCAGCGCATCGAGCCGGCGCTGTGCTTGCGCATAGGCCTGCGGTTGGGTCGGATCGGCGTGCACGATCAGGTAGAGGCGGCCCTTGAGGTTGTCGAACACCGCCACTTCTTCGGCCAGCATCAACAGCACATCGGGCGTGCCCAGTTCGTCGGGGCGATCCCATTGCGCCAGGCGTGGCTCGATATAACCGATCGTCTCGAAACCGAAGTAGCCGACCAGGCCGCCGCTGAATACCGGCAACTGCGGCAAGCGCGGCACGTCGTATTGCAGGCGCAGCTTTTCGATTTCGGCAAGCGGGTCTTCAAGGTGGCGGCGCTCGACGATTTCACCGGCGTCTTCCACTTCCAGCTCATGCCCACGCAGGCGATATACCCGGCGCGCGGGAAGGCCAATCATCGAATAGCGTCCCCAGGTGGCGCCGCCCTCGACCGATTCGAACAGGAAGGTGTACGGGCCATCGGCCAGCTTCATGTACACCGACAGCGGGGTATCGAGGTCGGAGAAAACCTCGCGCACCAGCGGGATGCGGGTATGCCCCTGCGCCACCAGCGCGTCGAATTCGTCTCGGGAAATCACGTGGGGAGAATCTCGAATGGCCAGAACGGTGAAAACGGCCATTGTAGGGGTTGGCGACCTTATGTGGCCAAGAGCCCCCCTCACCCCAACCCTCTCCCCCGGCAAAGCCAGGGGAGAGGGAGCAAAAGCGCTTAGTGTCGAAGGCTTGCCTCAGTGCGCCCCTCTCCCCTGGCTTTGCCGGGGGAGAGGGTTGGGGTGAGGGGGTGGCTCTAGAACTTAAAGCCTCGCGCGCGGCATGCCATGCAGACGCAGGGTGAAGGTCACGCCGCTCCCATCGTCCAGGTTGCGCGCCTCGGCATTGCCGCCGTGACGCTCGGCCACCAGGCGCACCACATAGAGGCCGAGCCCCAGATGCGGCGCATCGCCCGGCGTGGCCTTGTCGCGCAGGCTGACCAGCGAATCGAACAGGCGGCCCTGCATCGACGCGGGCAGCGGCGGTCCCTGGTTGGCCAGTTCGATCTCCGCGCCGTCCGCACCGCCATCGCTCCACGAGCGCAGGCTGAGCGCCAGCCAGCCATCCTCGGGCGTGAACGACAGGGCGTTATCCAGCAACTTGTCCAGCGCCTGCGCGATCAGTTCCGGCGCGCAGTGCAAATGTAACGGCGTCTCGGGCACCTCGCAGCGCAGGCTGCGCGCGCCGACCAGCGGCCGATAAGCGTCCGCGCAACCACGCACCACTTCGACCAGGTCGACATCCTCCGGCTCAGCCGCGGCGATGGAGCGTTCCATCCGGCTGGCTTCGCTCATGGCGCGCACCAGCGCGCCCAGCCGCGCGACGCCGTCACGCGCGCGCGCCATGTACGGCTGCGCCTCGACTGGCATGGCGTGGCGTTCCTGCAAGGCGTGCTCGAGATTGTCGAGCGAGGATTTGACGATCGCCAGCGGCGTATTGAGCTCATGCGACAGCTTGGACGCCAAGGTGCGCAGATAGTCGGTATAGCCGCCTACGACCTCCAGCAGATTTTCGAAGCTGCGCGCCAGATCGCCGATCTCATCCTCAGCATCGGTCATCGGGAAGCGACCTTCCAGACGTCCATCGTTCAATTGCGCGCGTTCGGCGGCATCGCGCAACCGGCCCAGACGCAGGCTCAGGCGCGTGGCGAACGCAAGCAGGATACCACCGGCCACCAGCAGGACGCCGAAACTGGTCAACAACAAGCCGAACAGCGCACGGTTGGCGAGCAAGGGCACGGCGCGGCTGGACTGTTCGAGCAGCAACACGCCATCGACCTTGCCGTTCCGCTGAATCGGCACCGCGGCGGCCAGCACCACGCTGCCGCGCGCTTCGCCCTGGCGCCAGACGCTGGCGGGCGATCCATGGGCGGCCTCCTGCACTTCGGCCAGGTCAAGACGCGGCGCATCTTCGGACCATAGCGCGGCATCGTCGAGACGGTTGGCCAGCAGCGAGCGATAGATCAGCGACGCGAACCAGCCCGGCTGTTCGCGCGCCAGCGCCGCGCTGGAAAGATGTCCGCCCTGGGCCAGCAGCCAGCCTTGCGGCGCCAGCACGCGCGCGCGCACGCCACTCGGTACCAATTGCACGAGTTCATCGGAAAGCTGACGCGAATAGCTGAGCAGCGGACGTTCCTCGACGGCAAGCGGCTGCGTATCGCCAGCGGCAGCGTCGAACACGCCCAGGCCAAGCTGCTGCAAAGGACGCGGCACGCGCGCTTCGACGCGATAGCCGCTGCCGTCTTCCTGCCATTGCACGGTGAGCTGATCGGGCAAGCCGTCCACCGATGGGTCCAGCGGCAACGCCGTGACCGGGCCGGGGGCCGCGCTGGCTATGAGATAGCGTCGCTGTTTGCCGTCGTTGCCCAGGGTCAACACCACGTGGTCGGCGGCCAGAGCATTGGCGTCGCCGCTGTCGGCACGCGTGCGTCGGGTACTGCGCACGTCCAGGTAGAAATACAGCCAGCGATCGTCCTCGGACAGCAGCAGCTTGGCACGCGAGCCAAGCGGCTGGCTCCATGGCGTCATCGGCGCCCAGTCGTCGCCGTAACCGTCGACGGTGATCGGCGTCGGCGCGTTCTGTACATACCAGACCTGCTGCCCGGTGGTCGGCAACTCACCGCCGAGCACCACGCTGCGCGCGACCGCGCCGGCCGACGCGGTCAATGCCTGCGCCTGCCCGCTGCGCAGCAGTTCTTCCATCTGCCGCACATACAGCCAACCGGCCACCGGCAAGGCCAGTGTGCACAGGGCGACCAACAGAAGTTTGCGACGCAGGCTCATGCGCTAAGGCTACGCGAACTCAAGACGTTCCTTTGGACTTTCCCTTCGATGAGCCCTCGGCAGGCGCCGAATGCTTGTCTTCGTAGGTCATATAGCTGCTCTGCGCGACCACCTGGCGAAACTGATCGATCGCCTGCTGGCGGTTCACCGTATTGGCCGCGAGTGTCATCGACCAGCTCAGGCGAATACCGGTAGATTCGCCCGGATCGCAGAACACCACCACGTCATCGACATGGTCGCTACCCTGATAAAGGCTGCCGTTGCAGATCATCGGCTTGCTCGCCTGCACCGCGAACGGCTGGAACGTGCCGGCCGGATCGCGCTGCAGATAGTGCTTGCGGTCGTCCTGCCATTCGGCCTCCAATGTCGGCAGCTTGCGCGGCCAGACATTGAGCACGATCACCTGGTCCGGCTCGCCGGTCCATTCGCCGCGATAGATCACCAGGTTTACGCCGATGGCACGTGCGTACTGGCAACAGTCGGCGGTCCAGTCCTTCGGCACGCTGGTGGAAATCGCCCAACCCGGTGTCTTGCCGTCGGCTTTGCCGTAAGCGATGACACCATCGGCCAGCGCTTGCGATGCCACAGAGATCCACAGCAGGCCGGCCAGAAACAGCCTTGGCCTCATGGTCGCCACCGGTAGCCCACGCCGTGCACGGTTTCGATCGCATCGAACTCCGGCGCGATCGCATTGAATTTCTTGCGGATGCGCTTGATGTGCGAGGTGATGGTGGCGTCGTCGACCACCAGCTCCGCTTCGCGCATGAGCTGGTCGCGATTTTTCACGTGGCCGGGGAAACGCACCAGCGTGTGCACCATCCAGAATTCGGTCACCGTAAGCGGGATCTCGACATCGCCCCAGGTGATGCGCATGCGCTCGGATTCGAGCTTGAGCGGACCATGCTCGATCACCGTTTCGCTGGAAGCCGGCGCCTTCAACGACTCGATGCGACGGAACAGCGCCGCAATGCGCGCCGCCAGCTGGTGCAGGCTGGTGTCCTTGCTCAGGTAATCGTCCGCGCCCAGGCGCAAGCCGGAGATCACGTCGAAATCGGAGTCGCGTGCGGTCAGGAAGATGATCGGCAAGGTGGCCGACTTGGCGCGCAGCTCGCGGCAAAGATCGAAACCACCCTCGGGCTCGTCGCCCAGGCCGATATCGATGATCACCAGCTCGGGCAGGCGCATGGCGAAGGCGGTCGAAGCCTCCTGGCGCGAACCGTAACCACGCGTGTCGTAGCCGAAGCGATGCAACGCCTCGACATAGTTGGCGCGGATCAGGGGTTCGTCTTCGACGATGGCAATGCTGCGGCCCATGTGGCGGCGTTTCCTCTGGATGACGGGCGCCAGGGTGCTATGGCGCGCCCTCTTACGCAAGTTGTAGGAAAACCGTGTCAGCGTTTTGTCAGATGCTGTCGCTCGAACGCCCGACTTGCGTCCTTTCATCCGCCGCGCCGGGCGCTTTCATAGGCAGCAAGCCCCCAACGACGACTCTCCCATGAGCAAGCCCGACATCGCCCAAGTCGATCCCAACGCCGAATTGCACAGCTTCGAGCCGTTGCGCATCGCACTGGCCACCGGCGCCTTGCTGTTCGGACTGCTGGTACTGGCTCTGCACTGACATAAGGAGAACGTCATGCCCCATGAATTTCACTACTTACCAGGGACGGCGCCAGGGACGACCGTGGAAGCCCAGGCGGCTGGCGCACCAGGATGTGCGCCAGCCGGTGGCGAAGAGCCCGACCCGGATTGGCAGCCCCTGCTCAATCGTTAAATAGCCGTTATAGCCCCCGCAATCCCTCGACCCGCTCGACTTTCCTCAGCCCCCGCTTGAGTTCCAGCCCCGCCATGCGGGGCTTTTTTTTGCGATCGCAAGAAGACAGGGAACCTCGGCGCGAAGACCGTGTCCAAGCTTGCGGAATGACGCTGCGCCGTGCGTGCCGTGGAAAGCTGCAGCGGCTGGTTCAGGCTCGAAGCGCCAGTCGCGCGCACAACGCGGCGTCATACCGGACCTTCTTCATGGTCTCCTCATGCGTCATCAATGACGACGCTTTTCCCGACGCCTTCCCCGGCGTCGGGATTTTTATGTGCGGTCGAGGCCGCTACCTTCAGTGCAGCGCGGCTTTGCCCACCGCCACCTGTGCGGCGATCGCGCCAGAAATCGCATCGCCGGCCTTGGCGTTCTGCAACAACGCGCCATAGACCGCATTGAGATCGCTTTGCAGCTGCTTTTTCGCCGCGGCGCTCATGCCATTGCGGATACCGCCGCCGATACCGCCACCGACCACTTCCCATATCTGTGGGTTGTGCAATGCGGCCAGTGCAATGATGCCGTACTTCTCGATCATCCCTTCCAGGGTCAGCGCTGCTTTTCTTTGCGTAGCCATGTCGTACACCTCCATTCCGCGCACCATGCGCAGATAGCAGGCGAACGCTACGCCTGTAACGTGTGTGATACAGCTAGCCATGCGCTCTAGAACGTTTTGCTACGGAGGAGCCTCGGTTTACCGAAGGACAGCCTGATTTTGTAGGAGCGACTTCAGTCGCGACAGACCGCCACGTAACCGTGGGTCGCGACTGAAGGGAACCTCGAATAACCTCATTCTTCCTATCGTCATCCCGGCGCAGGCCGGGACCCAGTGGCATCAGTTTTCAGTTTTCAGTTTTCGCGATAGAGCTGACTTATGCAGACTCTCGCGACAACCGATCGCGAGGCCGCTGGGTTCCGGCCTGCGCCGGAATGACGAGTAGGAAGGGTTTTTCGAGGTTCCCTGAAGTCGCTCCTACAACGATGGCATTGGACGCGACAACAGCGAGCTTGGCGGAACTTCTGGTTGCACCAAAAAAGAATCCCGGACAAGCCGGGATTCTTCGTCACACTTTTCGATACGCAATCAAGGCACCGTATAGGTAGCCATCACCGATGCATTGTTGAACGCACTCTTGGCCAGAATACGAATGTAGTACGTCGTTGCCTGCGGATTGGCCACCACTACCGCCTCGCTATTGCCTGGTTTGTTCGACGTGAAGTCGGCGCCTTCGCCGAGCTTGCCAGGCGCAGCACCCGCCTTCACGTACAACGTTACATCGCCGGTGCCGCCAAAGCTGCGGATATTGAGGCTGCGCGCACCGGCCGGCACGTCGATCGAGTACAGCAAGGTCGCACCGGTGCCGCCAGTCTGGCCGCCCAACACGCTGCCGCGAGTCAACGCGATCACCGGCTCGTCGCCACCGCCATTGTCGTTGCCCAACGCCTTGTTGACGGCGGCATACGCATTGACGATACCCGCACCCACCGGCTGATCGGGCGCCGTCGGAAACGGACGCGCGGTCGTGGTCAGCAGGCTCCTGATCGTATCGGGCGTCGGCGTGGTCAGCCCGGCTTCCTTGGTCGCGCTGAGGATCAGGGCCACCGTGCCGGCGACATGCGGCGAAGCTTGCGAGGTACCGGCCATGCCGCCATAGGTCGTATTCCCCGGTGTCGTCGTACCGGCATTGATCGCCGACCACACGAAACCATCGTTGATCGGCGTGCCACTGCTGCCGTCATTGGGATACACGCCGCCGCCGGGCGCCGAAATCGTTATGCCCGAACCGTAGTTCGAATAGAACGCGCGCTTGCCGGCAATGCCGTTGGATGCCACCGCAATAACACCGGGGCAGCTGGCCGGCGAGAACTGCGATACATCGGCGTTGCTGTTACCGGCAGCCACCACCACGGTCGTACCGCGGCTGATCGCGCCGGCGATCGCCTGCCCGGTGACGGTGCTGGCGGTACACGACCCGCCACCGCCCAGGCTCATATTGATGACCTGTGCCGGGTTCGGGTTATCCGGTACGCCATCGACATGACCACCCGAGGCCCACACGATCGCATCGGCAATATCGGCGGTGTAGCCGCCGCAATGACCCAGCACACGCACCGGCAACACTTTGGCGTTATGTGCGACACCGGCCATGCCGACACCGTTGTCGGTCAGTTCGGCTACCGTGCCCGACACGTGCGTGCCGTGCCAGGAGCTGTCTTCGGGCGGGTTGGACGCATCGACGCAACCGCCATTGCTGGCGAGATATTCGTCGCCGGTAGTCCAGTCGCCCCGGTCCCAGCCACCCGGCACGCGGTCATCGGTGTCACGACCGGAAACGAAGGCATCGCTGATGAAGTCATAACCGGCATCGGCCAGGGACAGGTCGATATCCGGGTGCTGCGTGATGCCGGTATCCAGGACTGCAACGGTGATACCGCTGCCATCGGCCAGGTCCCAGGCGTTATTGATATTGGCGCCACCGGTCGCATTGCTGAAATGCCATTGGTACTGCGCGTAGTACGGATCGTCGGGCGTGAACGTCTGCGGCGTCACGGCGGCTTTCGGCGTGAGCACGGCCGGCGCGGCGATATCGCGTACGGCATGCATCATCACGTCCGGCTCGACATGGGCAACTGCCGGGTCGGCCGCGATCTGCTGCATCAGCGCGTTGGCCTCGCTCGCGCTGAGCTTGCGCGACGAACGCACCAGTTCGGAACCGGTTGCCAGCTTGCGCTGGTGCGACAGCGTCAGTGGTGCCAGCGTCTGGCCACTCGCGCTACGCGTGGCACGGTCGAGACGGGCACGGCCTGCTGCGGCATTGATGTTCTGCAACGCTGCATCGGAGCTGCTTCGCTCACGTGTGCCGTCACGATAGGTGACGATAAAACGATTGTAGTTCGACGTTGATTGCGTGGTAATCGCAGTCATCTTCGGCGCCAGGATGCGAGGCGCATCGGCAGCGTGAATCGAGGGAATCGCCAGAGCCAGCGACGCGGCCAGGACGCTAAGACGGATGGAATGGAACGACTTCATTCGGTGCTCCCCAAAAGAGGTAATCGATAAACGGGCCGATAAGCCCATGAGTAGCCGGGGCGATGCGTTCGACCCGGCTTGAGGACCGCATCCGTACAGCGGATGCGGTCGCGTGAAGCCAGTCGACAGGCGCGACAGAGCCGCGCCTTCGCATTACCAGCCGAAGCTGACGCCGACCGTGCCGCTGGATTCGCCGCCCCCCGCGACGGTTCCACCCACCAACACCGCGCCATTGCCCGGAATGCGACGGGCATAACCCACCGCCAACGCCCCTTGGCCGCGGTAACCACCTACGGCCGCACTGACACGGTTGTCGTTGCCTGGAGCCGCAGCAATGGCACCGGCCATACCGGCGAGTGCCGAACCCATCGCACCGACGCGATTCAGGCGCGTGTCCAAGCCGTTGAAACGCGTATTGACGTCGGACTTGAACGCGTCGAAATCGCCGCTCGATACTAGGCCTGCTGTTTTTTGATCCGTATAGGACTTGGCCTGGTCCAGCGTCTGCGATGCCGCCGCATCGGTGTAGTTCTTGGCAGTCACCAGAGCTTCCTGCACCTGACCGACATTTGCCGCGTCGGTGCCAGCGACACCGGCTGCAACATTGCTGACTACCGCCGGGCCCACCGCAGCGGCAGCAGGCGACGCTGCGGATGCCGCTTCCGGTGTCGGCACATGGACCGGTGCGGCGGCCGCCATCGCTTCGGTCCGGGCGGGACGCGATTGCGACTTGTCGTTGGCGGTGCCACCTTCCAACGCACCCACCCGGTTGTCGAGCTCACCCAACTTTCCATCGACGGCGCTGAAGGCATCACCGACGCTGTAATACGTCGAGCCCTGGATGTTGTACATCGGCCCCATCAGACCCGATGCCGTCATCGCCGCACCGCCACCCAACATCTGCGCCATCTGGTCGCCCATGTCGTACAACTGGCCGCCATTGACCGCGTCCGTGCTACCCGTCCTGATCGCACCTGCCGCGACGTTGCTCAGCGTCGTGCCGTCGGCACCGTCGAATGTCAGCTTGGCGTGACTGGCATCGTCGTACTTGGCGGCATTGGCTATTTCCCCGCCGACACCGCTGATCGCGTCATTCAACTGTCCGACGTTGACGGCATCGGTATCCTCCGTACCCGCGGCCACATTGATGATCTGCCGGTCGATGGCTTTCAACGGCGTGCCATTGAGTGCAGTCCAATCCTTGGCCGCGCCCACCGATACGCTGTTTTCGCGATCGGTGAAGGAGCCATAGCCCAGAGCGACGCTATTGTCCGCGTGCGCCATGGAATAACTGCCTACAGCAGTGGAGTAGTAGTCGAGTGCCTTGGCCTGGGCTCCGAGCGCGGAAGAGAAATCACTGAGCGCCCAACTGTTGTAGCCAATCGATGTGGTATTGGCAGTCGCGGCCCAACTGTTTGCACCGAAAGCACTGCTGAATTCGCCGTTCGCGGCCGCCAACATGCCGGAGCTGGTACTCAAGCCCTGGGTCGCCTGGGCGCCATAGCCGAACGCGGATGCGGCTACACCCGAAGCAACAGCCTCCGAACCCACAGCCATGGACAGCGTTCCGGTAGCGGAGCTGCCCTCGCCGACCGCCACCCCCAGGAAGCCGCTGGCCACGGCGTGATCTCCCAACGCCAGGGAGGACAACCCGCTGGCCGTCGCATAGTTGCCGATGCTGGTCGCACCGTTGCTCGTACTCTGCGCATTGGCGCCCACCGCCACACTGCCATCGCTCATTGCCACGCTGCCGTAGCCTAGCGATGTGCTTTGCTCACCCAGCGCCACCGCTCCACTGCCAAATGCAGACGAGCCCGCACCGGCCGCATAGCTGCCCGAACCCGCGGCCGTGGCGTACTGGCCATCGGCCAGCGCGTCGTCGTTGCCATCGAGGTTGCCATTGGCCTTGAAGTAGTGGCTCGCGCTGCCGGTGGCGTCCTTGAGCTGCGCCACGTTCACCGCGTCGGTGTCCTCCGTGCCGGCGGCGACGTTGGTGATCTGGCGTTCCGCGCCGGAGCTGCCGACCGAGACCGTGTTGTCGCGATCGGCAATGGACGATGCGCCGAGTGCAACGGCGTTGTTTCCATAGGCCGCCGATTGCGCGCCAAGCGCCACGCTAGCGCTACCGCCCGCATAGGCGTACGTACCCATGGCCAGGCTGTCGTCGGCATCGGCCAGGGCAACCGTGCCTAGCGCGATCGAGTTGCGCCCATACGCCTGTGCACCATCGTCGAAAGAGCATATTTCGCCATCGGCGCAGGCATAGAAACTGCCCAGCGCAATCGAGCCGTCACCATAAGCGCGCGCCATGGCGCCGATAGCCGTCGACAACTCGCCGGTCGCGCCCGCATAGCCGCCGACCGCTAGTGCGCCTCGATTGACGGCATAGCTCTGTGCGCCGATGGCAGTCGATACGTCACCTAACGCCTGGGTCTGTGTACCGATCGCCGTAGCATATTGGCCAGTTGCCTGTGCATCGCTTCCATAGGCGCTCGCCAGGAAATTCGTTGCGACACTCCTCTGGCCCGATGCGATGGCGCCCTCGCCTTCGATCCGCGCGTCATCCGTGCCATCGTTGAGACCATCGGCCTTGAAATAGCGGTTCAAGCTCCCCGTGGCCGCATTGAGCTGATCGAGATTGACCGCGTCGGTGCCCATGGTACCCGCGGCGACATTGGTGATCTGACGATCCACGGCCTTGAACACCGTGCCATCCAGACCCTGCCAATCGTGCGCCGCGCCCACCGACACCGAATTGGGGCGATCGGCCAGCGAGCCCTGGCCCAGGGCGACGCTGTTATCGGCCTGCGCCCAGGCATTGGCGCCGACAGCGGTGGCATTGTCGCTCACGCCCCAGGCATTGAAACCCAGCGCCGTGCTCTGCTTGCCCTGAGCCCAACTTTCCGCGCCAAACGCGCTGCCCGATTCGCCGGCCGCCGTGTTGTAACCCGTTGCGGTGGCATAGGTACCGATAGCCGAAGCATTGACACCCACGGCCGTGCTGAACACGCCGTTGACATAGGCGCCCGTGCCCACCGCCGTGACGCTGTTGCCTTCCGCACGAGCGGCATAACCCAGCGCAGTGGCGTCGTAGCCATCGGCAAAACTGAAGACACCGAAGGCGGCGTTGTACAAACCGGTGGCCCTTGAAAGAGCGCCTACCGTCGTGTTCATCGTGCCGGTGGTCAACGCGCCATTGCCCAGGGCCACCGCCATGAAACCCTGGCTCGATGCGTTGACGCCGATGGCGACATTGGTGCCGCCTGAGTACGCATGCGAGCCGATGGCAATGGACGGGCCGCTCACCGTCTGCGCCGAATCGCCGATCGCAACACTGGAATTACCAGCACTCAGCGTACCGACGCCGTAGGCGACGCTGTTGTTGCCACTGGCCGTGCTGCCGTAGCCGGTTGCGGCGCTGAACTGACCAAGCGCAACCGCGCCATTGCCCAGCGCACTGGCGCCCTGTGCCAACGCCGCGCTACCGCCGCCGATGGCGGTGGCGTAGTCGCCCAGAGCGGCACTTTGATAGCCATAGGCGGACGCCTGCGCACCGTCGGCCGTGCTGAGCGCACCGCCTGCCGTACTGCCCTCGCCATTGGCCAGCGATCCACGACCCAGTGAGGTCGCGTCAGCGGCAAGTGCCGTTGCGCCGGCGCCGACAGCCGTGGCCCCGGTACCGCTTGCACCTGCGAGGTTTCCGACCGCCAAGGCGTTGGTGCCCTGCGCAAACGTCGCTTCGCCGACGCCGGGCATGCCATCGCCGTTCGTATCGGTCCATTGACTGCCACCGATCGCCACGCTTCCATCGCCTTCGGCGGCGGCGTTGTAGCCGACGGCAAGGCTATGTTGCCCGTTGGCGAAGCTGTTCGAGCCAACACCTACCGCACCGGTGCCGACCGAAGTCGCATAACCGCCCAGCGCCACGCCGAAGTCGCCGTTGACGGCAAGCGAGTGCGCGCCGAGCGCCACGCTCGCCTCGCCATTGGTGCCGGCACCGAAGCCGCCGACGAAACTGCCATTACCTAGCGCGATCGTCCCGCCGCCAATTGCCGTCGAGCCGGTACCCGACGCCTGGCTCAGCGCGCCGATAGCGGTCGCCGCCTGCTCGGCATCTGCCGAAGCATGTGCGCCGACTGCTGTATTGCCGAACCCCAGGCTCTCCGAGCCCTGGCCGAGCGCCACCGAAGAATCGCCGAACGCGACGGCGCCCTGGCCGAACGCTGCTGCACCGATACCCGCGGCGATGCTCTGCGCACCCACGGCCACGGCGGCGTTATTGACGGCCTGAGCGCTGCTGCCGATCGCGATCGCGCCATTGCCGTCGATCACCGCGTCGTCGCTACCATCGCCGGCACCATCGGCCTTGAAATAATGTTTGGCATCGGAAACATCCGTCGCCACCGCATCGAGCTGCGCCTTGTTTACGGCGTCGGTAGCCTGCGTGCCCGCCGCGACATTCGTTATCTGACGCGTGTTGTTGGCGTTGCCGACCGATACCGAATTGGCACGATCGGCGATCGAACCGGCTCCCAGCGCCACCGCGTTTTGCGCCTGCACCTGGCTGCGTGAACCGACGGCCGTACCGTTGGCGGCGTTATCGGTCACCCGTGCGTCGTAGCCGAGCGCCGTTGCCGCATTGGCGCGCGCCTGCGCATTGGAACCTGCTGCCGTGGCAGTGGCCTGCAACGCCTGTGCATTGGCGCCCAGGGCCGTCGCATTGGTCTGCGCCGCATTGGCGTTGCTGCCGAAAGCGGACGCGCTGATTCGGGTTGCACGTGCATTGGCGCCGAACGCACTGCTGCCATCGGCGGTCGCCTGCGCGCCGTTGCCGATGGCGGTTGCATTGCGTGCGGCCACGGTCGCGCCACCATCGGCATAACTGCCGTTCTCATCCGGCACGCCCTGCAACGAGGCCCCAGTGGATTTTTTCTCCTTGGTTGCCTCCGCGGTGGCCGCCTGCGCAGCGCCCGCGGCAACCGCCGCCGCCAACGCGATCGCACCCACCGCTGCGCGCATCCGGCGCGACGAACCGCCCTTGCCGCTGGCGCGTGCGAATTCCGACGCGACGACCAACGTTCCCAAAGACCTGTTCCAAACCTTGCTGTAAATCTTGTTCACTGCGGTAACTCCCCATAAAGAGCTTGACGGATAGATCGGGCACGCCATGCAGCGGGCCATGCCCCGTGTACGGCGTATCTCCGTCACTCATTGCCGCCCCCCGACGTCGAATGCGTGAACCGTGCGGCCCCATGCGAGACCCTTCGGTCCAGCGAAATTGCATGAATCGTGTGAGCCAAGTCACGCACGCTTTCCAACGAAAAACCGCCAATCTCACGCAAGCTCACCGAATCTCACGCAAGCCAACGCTTGCTCTCACTGCGGAGGGGTGAGACAAATGCTTTTGTCGTACGCCCTACCTGGAAAAGATCGTGATACGTCGGCTTGGGACGTCCATTTATCGTTGGCTCGACGGCGCTCCGGTCGCCGACCCGCTGGATCGGCGCAACGCGCCGGTGATGCAACTGCTGCTACTTTTTATCGGCATCCTGCTGCCATTGAACTGGGCCTATCACCTGCTGGTAGTACGCATCAGCCACTGGCCGGGCCGCGACGCGCTGTTCGCCGCGGACATGGCGACCTCGGCCATCGCATTGGGAGGCGTCTGGCTGATCCGGCGGGGACGCTTTGGCCTGGCCATCCGTCTACTGCTCGGTGCGCTCCTGCTCACGGCCGCCATGACCGCGACGGTGATCGGTTTTGCCATGCTCATGTACGACCAGAGCAACGTGGTGCTCAGCCTGATCATCGGTGGCCTGATCATGGGGCGCCGCACGTTATGGACGATCTTTGCCACCCAGCTGGCGATCTTCGCGGTCGGCATGACGGTCGACGCGATCCACCTGGTAAAGATGGGCAAGCCGGCGCTGAGTGCCTTCGGCAACGGGCCTTCGATCGTGCTGACCTATCTGGTGATCACCGTGGTGATCGATCGCTGCGTCAGCGCACTGCGCGAAAGCCTGCAAGAGTCCAACGCGCGTGGTCAGCAGCTACAAAGGGAGATGGCCGAGCGCGAGCGTGCCCAGGCGAAGCTGCTGCACGCGCAAAAAATGGAAGCGGTCGGGCGTGTTGCCAGCGGCGTGGCCCACGATTTCGAAAACATTATCGGCGTGATTCTCGGCTTTTCCGCCCGCCGCGAACGGCTTGCCGATGCGGGAGCACCGGCCCTTCTGGACGCACTGGAAGGGGTCGAGCTGGCGGCGCGACGGGCATCGGCCATCAGCCGCAAGCTGCTTTCCTTCAGTCGCAACGACGTCCCCACGCCGGAAACCTTCGATGCCGCGCTGACCTTGCACGAACTCACCCCGATGCTGCGCCAACTGTTCGGGCATGGCATTCGCCTGCGCATCGAGGATGCGGCTGCACGCGTGCTGCGCGTGCGCATGGACCGTGGCCAGTTCGAGCTGATGGTGCTCAATATCGCGGCCAATGCGCGAGATGCCATGCGCCATGGGGGCGTTTTCGCGATTACGATGGATAGCGATGCCAACGAACGTTTCGCGGTGATCCAGCTGATCGACAACGGCAGCGGCATGGACGATGGCGTGCGTGCGCGCATATTCGAGCCCTTCTACACCACCAAGGCGCCTGGCGAAGGCACCGGCCTCGGGTTGAGCGTGGTGCGCGATCTGGTCGAGGAGGCCAATGGCGAGATCGAAGCCAACAGCACACCCGGACAGGGCACCACCTTCGTGCTCCGTCTGCCGTTGGTTGGCTAGCGGCGAGATCAGGACGCCAGCTCGACTTCCGATGCGCCCTTGGCAAACACGTAGCCCGAACCGCGCGCGGTAAGCAAGGGCAGCGTTTCACCCGACTGTTCGCTGGCCTTGCGGCGCAGGCGGTAAACCAGCATCTCCAATCGATGCGGGTCGAATTCGTAGACGTCTTGCGACAGTGCGGCGATCAGTGCGCTGCGCGAAACGGGCGTGCCCTGCCTGGCAATCAGCTGCTGCATGATGCAGCGCTCGGGTACAGACAACGCAATCACCGCGCCACGAGGCGAAAGCAGACACCAGCCATCGGTTTCCAAATGCCACCCACGTGGTGGTGCCGGGAGGCCCGCAGGTGGCTTCGGCACACCTTGCCATGTCGTGGTGCCCTGCATGCGGCGCACCAGGCTGTAGAGGCTGGCGGCCAGTACCTCGATGTCGATCGGTTTGGACAGAAACATGTCGGCGCCGTCGGTCATCGCCTGGATGCGATCGGTGCGCGCCTGGCTCGCACTCAGCATGACGATGCCGATGTTGGAAATGCTCCGTAGATGACGCGCCACGGTCAGGCCATCCTCATCGGGGACGCCTATGTCGAGCACGGCTATATCGAAACGCTGAGCCAGCATGTTGCGGTAGAGCTCCGCGGCCGTGGCGCTACCGGTAACCTGAAAGCCATGATCGGCCAGGCCAGGCAGCAAGATGCGCTCGCGCAACAGCGGATCGTCTTCGAGCACGATGACGCGCAGCGCCTGGGAAGGCAACGCGTTCGACTGTCCTTGATAACTCATGCTTCTTCACCACAGCGGCCTGCAACGGCCGACTCCTTGAATATAGCAAGGCAGAGGGGTCCATTCGCAAGCTTTCACGATCTGATCGCAAAACCATGAAGCAGGACAAGAAATTTTTTCCACCAGCCCAGGGCCTGTTAACGCTCTGCGTAGCCCGCGTTGCTGTCGAGTGGTCGTCAGGTGGTAGTGCGCGGCGCCGCGCCTGGCTCATTGCCAGGTCAAGCCGTGCGCTGCCGCCTGGCGACCACTCGGCAGCAACCCGAAGGGCCGGGTCTGTTTGCCCGCCAGCCGGCGTCATCACTCGGTCGTGTACGGACGTACACTCCCTCACTCTTCCTTGGCTGGCGAGCAAACAGATCCCGGCGCGGGCCACGCAGAGCGTTAACAGGCCCTTGCCTTATCAGGCAGATACGTCGCCTGCCGCCAGCCAGCGTGAGACTTCTTCCTGCAGCGATGTCAGTGCGGTAGCCGCACCGCTCAAGGGGGCATCGGATCGAGCGATCATTTCGACGGACTCGGCGTACCCGGCCATCGCCTTGGCGTCGACCATCAATGCCGCGCCCTTGAGCCGATGCGCGAAATGCACGACATGCTCGCGGTCACCCTCGGCGAAAGCCGAGTCCAGCGACGCCTCGTCTTCTTCGATCGACTGACGGTAGAGCGCATGCAGGTCGACCTGCTGCAACGGATCGGCCATCGGCATGCCCGTGGCAGGGGCCACCTGTGGCGCTCCGGCGGAAACGGTCGGCGCGCTGGCCAGCCATAGCCTCAGCATGCTTCGCAGTTCGTCCAGACGAAGCGGCTTTTTCAACACGCCGTCCATGCCGCTGGCCATGCATTTTTCCAGATGACCGGAATCCGTTGCAGCCGACACGGCGATCACCGGCACCCGCGGCAGACCCAGCCGCGCTTCGCGCTGGCGTATCCGTCGGGTCGCCTCATAACCGTCCATTTCCGGCATGTGGCAATCCATCAGCACCAGCTCGATGGATGGGTCTTCGATCGCAGCCAGGGCCGCGCGCCCGTCGGCGACAAGCTCGGCCCGAACTCCCAGGCTGCGCATCTGCTCGGCAAGTATGAAGCGATTCTGCGGGTGGTCTTCAACCACGAGAACGACGCCTTCACCCATGGAAATATCGTGCGAAACGTCGACAGTGCCTTCCAAATGTTCGGGCTCGGGAGGGCGAGCAACCAGGCTTACCGGCAGGGTGAAGCTCACGCTAGTCCCTACGCCCTCCTCGCTCTGCAGCGTCATCGAGCCCCCCATCAGCTCCACCAGCTCCCGGCAGATGGTCAGCCCCAGGCCGGTGCCGCCATATTTACGTGTCGTCGTGGTATCGGCCTGGGCATAGGCGTCGAACAGGCCCTTCTGCTGCGCCGGTGCGATACCGATACCCGTATCGGTGACACGCCCGCTCAAGACACCTCGCCCCTGTTCGCCGCGGTCAATCCGAACGACGACATCGATGCTGCCGTGATGAGTGAATTTCACGGCATTGCTGAGCAGGTTCATCAGCACCTGACGCACCCGGGTGGGATCGACCATCACATAGCCGGCATCGAGATTTTCGATCGTCACACGAATAGGCAACGATTTATCGTTCGCCTTGATCTGCGCGACATCCACGGTCTTGTGAACCAGCTGGCCGATATCGGTAGGTAGCAGTTCCAACTCGAGGCGATGGGCATCGAGCTTGGACAGATCGAGCACATCGTCGAGCAGATCGAGCAGCGATTCGGCGGCCGTGGACGCGGTATGGGCGAGTTTGCGATCGTGCTCATCGCGCAACGAGTTCTGCAGCATCTCGATCGACGCCAGAATCGCGTTCATCGGCGTGCGGATTTCATGGCTCATGACGGCCAGGAAGCGCGACTTGGCCAGCTCGCTTGCCTGCGCCTGCCGTCGCGCCACATGGGCTCGCCAGGCAAACCAGGCCAGCAGCAGGATACCGAGCGCCAGCACGATCAATTCCGTCTTTCGATAGCTGATCAGCGAACCCAGGCTCGGCGCACCGTAATCGGCTGCCTCGGCCCAGCGCTGATAGATAAGATCGGTATCCTGCGCGGAAAGGCCCGCCAGTGATTTGGACACGATCGAAAACAGCAGCGGCTCGTCCTTGCGCACCCCCATCGCGGTGGTCAACGGCATATCGTTCAGCACACCCGATACGCCTAAACGACCGACATAGCGCCGACGCAGCAGGGGTAGATAAACCGCTTCGCTGCCGACCGACGCGTAGGCGTCGCCGCTCAGGACCATCTCCAGCCCATCGCCGGCCTGCGAGGTGTACACGGGCCGGAAACCAGGAAACCGGGACGCGAACTCCCGCTCACTGGAACCGCCACCGCGGATAGCGACGACTTTACCGTCGAGCTCATCGGGATTGAGTATCACCGGCTGGTTCGAGCGAGTGACGATAATCATCGGCGACGAAAAATACGGCTGGGTGAACAGCAGCTGCTCGCGCACCTGCGCATCCACGCGCAAGGGAGTGGCATTGGGGAACAGGTCGACCTTGCCGGCCAGGAAGGCCTGTTGCGCCTGATTCCAGTTATCGGTCGGCACGAGTTCGAAGCGCAGCCCGGACAGGCGCGTTACGGCCGCCAGATAGTCGGCGACCAGGCCTTTGTATTTTCCATTTTCGACATATTCGAGCGGGGCCAGCCGGCTATCGGTCGCGATGCGAACCACCGGATGATCCTTGATCCACTGCTGCTCCTCGGCCGTGAACGCCGGTTTGGCATACAGGCACATGGGAAACAGCGCCGCACTCGCCAACCAGAACAGCGCCACGATGCGCCGCGGGCTCATTTTCCTTCCAACAGATGCTGGATTTTGAAAAGCTCGCTATCGGTGCGAATGCCCAGCTTGCGAAAGGCCGCGCTCTTTTGTGCACTGATCGTAGTGATGCTGCGCGAGAACTTTGCGGCAATCTGGCTCACCGACATGCCATCGAGATAGCAGCGCAACACTTCGCGCTCACGCGGCGACAGCTTGACGTCCTGGGTCAACGCACGCTCGTCGGTCAACACCGACGAGCCGTCCTTGTCACCTGCGATTTCGAGCGCCATTTCCGGGCTGAGATAGGTTTTCCCCAACGCTACGGCGCGAATGGCCGACACCAGCTCCTTGTGTCCCTGCGCCTTGCCGACAAAGCCTTTGGCGCCGGCCTTCATGGCCAGCGCCACCGTCGCGGCGTTGTAGTGCGCCGAAACCACCAGGATCTTTTCATTGGGAAAGCGAACTTTAAGAGCTCGAATGAGATTCAGGCCATCGACCTCCGCCGGCCCAAGCGAATAGTCGACCACCAGCACGTCGGCACGTTCTTTTTGCAACGCTGCAAACAGATCATGACTGGTAGTAAAGCTCCCGGCGATCTCGAAATACGTTTCCTGCGAAAGCAGAAGCTCCAGCCCTTTGCGGACGACTTCATGGTCATCCAGCAACATCAATCGTAGGGGCGCAATGAGCGAACTGGACATGGAACTTCCCTCTATGACCTTCGCAATGGGCTGCGCACGCACCTCGCGTACCGAGCCTCTAACCAATATCCTCAGCCATCTCCTGCACCAGTCCCCTCTCGTCCTGGGCAGGCTATCCATCCGGCCATCCCTTCGGTCGGCAGGTGTGCGCCATTGACGGTCAGGAAGCTTACCTCTTGCCGCATTAATAGGCGATACACCGTCTTTGTGCCACCAGCCCTTTTTGCAACGTCCATCCTAACGGCATGACGCTCCGCCAGCTGATTTTCGTACACCTTCTAAATACTTCTGAGCAGAACGTCTCGATACTAGGCCGAGATACAGGTCCCACACATCGATACCGGCCGACACCGCAGGCGGCTGTCAGGCGGTGTCGCAGCAGGCGCGTGCCGACAGACGTATAGCCGCGAACCGGGCCAGTGCATCGCTAAATCCTGCAAGGAAAGCTGCTCACGCAAGCCTGCGTCATACGAGGTCGCCCGTCGACAGATCTCGTCGCGCATTGCGCCTGCCTCAAACGCCGGAATTTGCCATGATCCGCCTCCTCGCCAACCTGCTCGTTGCCATCGGCCTGCTCGTGTCGTCGCGAGCCATGGCGGCCGAGCGGCCCTTGTTTACCGAGCACGAGCTCCAGTGGATAAACGACCACCCGGTGGTCGAATTCGCCGGCTATCCCGATTGGCAACCTTTCGAAAGCGTTCATCGCGGCAAGGTTTCCGGATTGTCGCTGGAATACCTCGCTGCCATTTCCAAGATCAGTGGCCTGACATTTCGACCCGTGCTCGAATCGGATATCAAACAGGCGCGCACAGCGCTTGCCAAAGGCACGCTCGACCTGCTTCCGGTGGTCACCGCGCAAAGTGACGGCGTCGATCCCAGCGACAACAAGGGCCAGCTTAGCTCACCGTATTTTGTCGGCACGGCGGTCATCATCACGCGCGATTCGATGCCCAACATCTATGACCTGGAGCGTCTGCAAGGGCACCGCGTTGCGGTACGCGAACACGGCATCATGCATCGTCTGCTGAAAGAGCGTTACCCTGGCATCGTGCTGCTACCGATGTCCTCGCCGGAACAGGAACTGCAAGCCGTCTCGAGCGGGATTGCCGACGCGGCGATCGACGTCGACGCCTTGCTGATGCCGCTATGGCGGCGTGGCTACGACAGCAACCTGCATGTTTCCGGAACTGTCAACGACGCGCTGCTCAACGTACGCATGCGCGTACGTGACGACGAGCCCGAACTGCGTTCCATTATCGACAAGTCGTTGGCGACACTGACCGCCAAGCAGACCGACGACATGATGGAGCGCTGGATGATCGACTCCGATTACGGTGCGCCGTCGTGGACGGTACTGCTACGTTTCCACTCGACCGCCTTTATCGGCATCAGCGCCGCGCTCGCTCTCCTGGCCGCCCTGTATGTCTTCGCCCGCCGCGACCACCGTCGCGCGATACGCAGCGAGCGCGAGAAAGCCCTGTTCCTTGCCACGATGAGCCACGAGATCCGCCTGCCCACGAGCGCCCTGCTGTCGGCCGTCGAACTGCTGCGCTCCACCCGCCTGGATGCCCAGCAGTCGAAAATCGTCGACGCCGCCACGACCTCGGCCGATGCACTGTTGCGCCTGATCGACAACGTGTTGGATATCTCGAAACTCGAAGTCAATGGCCTGAAGCTGGAGCGGCTACCGGTCAACCTGAAGAAGATCGCCGACGACGTCGTCAATGTGGTGCTGCACAAGGCCAACGAGAAAGGGGTTCCCGTACACGTCGACATGAACCTGCAGGCCGGCCATACGGTCATGACCGACCCGACGCGCCTGCAACAGGTATTGATCAACCTGCTCTCCAATGCGATCAAGTTCACCACCCACGGCAACATCACGCTACAGATGCTCTTGCAGCCGAGCGAAGGCACCGAGCTGCCGGCCCAATTGACGGTACGCGTGAAGGACACGGGTATCGGTATTGCCGCAAGTCGCCGCAATCAACTCTTCCAGGCTTACGTACAGGCCGACAGTTCGATTCAACGCCGCTACGGCGGCACCGGCCTGGGCCTCAACATCTGCCGTCAGCTGGTCGAACTGATGGGCGGCACCATCGCAATCAAGAGCGAGCTGGGCGAAGGCACTACGGTAAGTTTCACGATCCCCGTCACCATTACCGACGCCGACGACCTGCATGCCGAGCCGGCGCCACCCTCCCCCCATGCCAAGCTGACGGTGAAGCCGATCGAAAGGGCGAACCGCCCATCGATCCTGCTGGTCGAGGATCACCCCGCCAATCGGTTTGTGATCGAGCAGCAACTGCGCAGCCTGCAGTGCTGCGTCTTCACCGCCGAAACCGGCCGTGCCGCCCTGGACATGCTCAAGCAGCACTCCTTTGACCTGGTCATGCTCGATTGCGATCTCCCGGACATGGAAGGCTACGAAGTCACGCGGCAGGTTCGTGCGCGGGAAGCCAAGCTGCACCGCCATACACCGATCGTCGCCATGTCCGCCAGCAGCAACGCAGTGCACAAGATGGCCTGTATCGAATGCGGCATGGATGGCGTGCTGACCAAGCCCTTGCAGTTGGCCGTACTGAAAGCCGAGATTGCATTGTGGTGCGGGTTCGACCCGCTGTCGGTCGGCGATCGTGAAGGCCTCATCTAGCTGACTTTGACCGTTGACGATGGCAGACACGGTCATTACGCTCGGCCTGCCCTGTCAACGAAGGATCGCAAGGGCTTCACGTGCATCGATTTGCGTCCTTCCATCGGAGCCAGCCGTGAAATACCCACTACTTTTCCTACCACTTGCCTTGGCCGCCTGCGCGGCGACACCGGCGCATGACCGCGGCGCCGCGGTGCCGGATGGCTCGCAACTGCCTCGTTATCATTGGGCCCTGCAACAGGCTCAGGACAAAAGCGGTGCGCGCATCGGCAGCCTGTTCGCGCGTGCCGATGCACCGCTGCAACTGGACTTTTCCACCGGCCGTCTCAGCGTAGCGAATGGCTGCAACCGTATCGGCGGTTCGTACAGCGTCAAGGACGATCGACTGTCGGTCGGCCCGTTGATGCAGACCATGATGGCCTGCCCGGATCCGAAGCTTGCGGCCCAGGACGCCGCCATTGGCGTGCGCCTGCGCGATCAGCTGCGTTTTTCAATCGCCGACGCGGACGCCTCGCCCCGTCTTCAATTGATCACGGCATCGGGCGATACCCTGGTTTTTCAGGGCCAACCCACGGCGCAGACGCGCTACGGCAGCGAAGGCGAAACGGTGTTTCTGGAGGTCGCCGCGGACACCCGGCCCTGCTCGCATCCGCTGATCCCGAACATGCAGTGCCTGCAGGTTCGCGAGCGGCACTACAACGCCAACGGCGTGGTCGACGGACAGCCCGGCACATGGCAGCCGCTGTATCAGAACATCGAGGGCTATACGCACGAGGCCGGCATTCGCAACGTGCTGCGGGTCAAGCGCTATCAGTTGCACAATGTGCCGGCCGATGCGCCATCGACGGCCTATGTGCTCGACATGGTGGTCGAATCGGAAGTGGTCGGAGCAAAGGCCGGCCACTGAGCGGAACCGACCGTCGGCGCCTCAGGCGCCGACGCGATCTCGAACCTTGCCCATGTCGCGCACCGGCCGGATCTCGATGCAGCCGGTACGTATCCAGGGAAACTCCGACGCGATCTTCACAGCCTCATCGAGGCTGTCTGCCTCGATCAGATTGAACCCGGCCAGGTACTCCTTGGTTTCGGCAAACGGACCATCCAGCACCGCGACCTTGTCGCCGCGGATGCGCAGGGATTTGGACTGTATCGGCGCTTCCAACTGCTGCGAATCGAGCAGATAACCGTCCGCGCGCAGCTCGTCGGCATGCTGCAGGCAACCGCGCATCATGCTGTCGAACTCCCCTTCGGGCAGGGCTTCGAGCAGATTGTCGTCGCTGTAAATCATCATCAGAAACTTCATTTCGCACCCTCTGATAATCGCTTTGGCGTCGCCAATGGCGATGTTGGATCGATTAATGGCGGTTAACTTGTAAACGCTAACACTAGCTTGTCAAGTAAACGAATGGCATTATCCGGACGCCAACCGCTGCGCGGTGCAGCGAAGGCTCATCGACATGGGGTTAACCATGGCCACGGCAAAGAAAGCTACTGCAAAGAGAGCCGCCAAAAAGGCGACGCGTAAATCCACGGCAAAGAAAGCCGCGAAGAAGGCAGTCAGGAAAACCGTGAGAAAGGCAGCCGCGAAGAAAACCGTGCGTAAAACTGCACGTAAAGCGGCTAAAAAAACCGTAAGAAAGACCGCACGTAAAGCTACGCGCAAGACCGCAGCAAAGCGTCCGGCAGCTAAAAAAGCTGCCAAAAAGGCCACGAAACGGGCCACCAAGAAAGCGACAAAGAAAGCAACCAAACGGTCCACTGCCAAGAAGACCACTGCCAGAAAGCGGACCGCCAAGCGCGCCGTGAAGAAGGCAACCCGCAAGACAGCTCGTCGGCGCTGATCCTAAGCGCACAACGAGACGATGGAGCAAGGTGCATGGATGCCGTCCGGTAAACCGGCGGCATCCATGTCCACCTGAAGAGCCAAGGGACGGCCGTTATCTTCGTTATCGCGAACCGATCGCGAGAGGGGTTCGTCGCCCCCTGTCATCCGCCCGCTCCCGGTTACTCTTGCCATGAAAGTCATCTTGTTCGGCGCCACCGGTATGGTCGGCCAGGGCGTATTGCGCGAATGCCTGCTGGCCCCCGACGTAGACGAAATCCTCACCATTGGACGCACGCAGTTGGGTACCAGCCATCCCAAACTGCGCAACATCGTTCTTGCCGACCTGTTCGATTACCGCGATATCCAGGCCCATCTCACCGGTTACGACGCCTGCTTCTTCTGTCTGGGCGTTTCGGCCGCGGGCCTGGACGAGATGACGTATACCCATCTCACCTACGACCTGACACTGGCGGCGGCCCAGACCCTGGTTGCACGCAATCCTGGCATGACCTTTATCTATGTCTCAGGCGCAGGCACGGACAGCACCGAGCGCGGCCGCAGCATGTGGGCGCGGGTGAAGGGGCGAACCGAAAATGCACTGCAACGCCTGCCCTTCAAGGCGGTTTATCTGTTCCGTCCGGGGATTATCCAGCCGATGCATGGCGCGCGCTCCAAGACAGGCGTGTATCAGGTGTTCTATACCGTCATGCGGCCGTTTTTTCCGCTGATGCGCGCGATTGCTCCGCGCATGCTTACGACCGAACGGGTTGGGCGCGCGATGCTTACCGCGGTGCGAGGTGGCGCGCCGCAAGCGGTGCTGGAGGCCAGCGACATTTACATGTTGGCTGAGTCGGGAGCAGGTGACGGGAAGTGAGTGTCGAGTAACGCGCTTCTCGTCGTTCCCGCGAGCACCCGGCCCCCTCACCCCAACCCTCTCCCCCGGCAAAGCCAGGGGAGAGGGAGCAAAAGCACGCGGTATTGAAGTCTTGCCTCAGTCAGCCCCTCTCCCCTGACAAGCCAGAGGAGAGCAAAAGCGCGAGGTATTGAAGTCTTGCCTCAGTCAGCCCCCTCTCCCCTGACAAGCCAGAGGAGAGCAAAAGCGCGCGGTATTGAAGGCTTGCCTCAGTCAGCCCCCTCTCCCCTGGCTTGCCGGGGGAGAGGGTTGGGGTGAGGGGGAGCAAGAGGCGATGCGAAGCGAGCCTGCTAGAAGTTATTCAAATGCAGGATGTTCCCATCCGGGTCCTTGAACCAGACCAATTTCGCATTACCGGCGACATGGATATTGCCCTGCATCTGGGAGTCGCCGATGCCCGGATAGTGCTCGAGCACAACACCCTTGGCCTCGAGATCGGCCACGATACGCTCGATCTTTTCACCGCATCCCCACACCACCGCATTGGCACGATTACTGCCTGCCTCCTGCGAGCGATAGACGGTCAATCGGGTGTCTCCGGTCTTGAAATTGAGCACCGCGTCGGAGCTTTTCAAAAGCTCGAGTCCAAGCACGTCCGCATAGAAACTCCGTGCCCGTTCGATGTCTCGTACGGCCACGATGGCATAGGCATTTCTGTCACCCAACATGTCGCACCTCCGTTAGAGCGCCCAACGATCAGGAACGTCGTGTAGCGTATGACGGGCTGTGCGAGTGTGAAGGAAGTGAGTACACCGCTACTTCGGAGCGCCCGTATAACCTCCTACTCGTCATCCCGGCCTGCGCCGGGATGACGAGTAGGAAGGGGTTTATGATTTCTCTGAAGTCGCTCCTACGTCAGACAGGCTACTCCGCCACCTTCCCCGGGCCACGAGACACAAACCGGTTGTCCGGCACGATCCAGCGCCAGGGCAAGGCCATGGAGCGACTGATACCTATGCGCGGCAGTCCGCGCAATGCCTTCGGCGGTGGCGTACCGTCGTCAAGAAACTGTATTCGCGAACTCGCCGCGACAACGTCCATGCCCGTGTCGGCACCTGTCATACCCAAGGCCTGCGCCAGACGCCCCGGCCCGCGGCACAGATCACGATCGACGATGCGCAAACCGCGTGCCATGCGCATAGCTTCCAATCCAGCGATAGGCTCCAGCGCGCGCAGCAGTACTGCCGACCCCACCCCTTCGGGCGCGCAAACGACATTGCCGCACCAATGCACGCCGTAGGAAAAATAGACGTACAGATGGCCAGGAGCACCGAACATCACCGCATTGCGCGCAGTCTTGCCGCGAAACGTGTGGGCCGCCTCATCCCTCGCGCCTTCATAGGCTTCGACCTCGACGATCCGTCCTGCCCGACCATCGGCTGTTGCGACAATCTTGTTGAGCAGCCGCGGCGCAACCATGGACGCGTCCGCTGCAAAGAAAGCGCGCGGCAATAGCGCACCGAGGGACGATAACGCACGACTCTTCATCTTGGGACTGCTATCTCACTGCAACCGCCGACGCCCGATCGTATCAAAATATTCATTTGAACCCGGCTCCATCAAGGGCTACTTTCGCCCGTTGCGACCTCCACATGGAACCGACTGCCATGAAAGTGACGTTGTATCCCATCCGGTCACGCTCCTCGCGCCTGACGTTGGCCACCGTCCTTGCCATCGTTTCGATGATTCCGGCCTGCACACTGGCGCAGGAAAGCACAGCAACCTTCCAAAACGCTCCACCTGCGGCAGCCGCGGCCAAAAATCCCTATGCCGGGCAATCAGCGGCTATCGCGGCAGGCAAAACACTCTACGCAACCGATTGCGCCAGCTGCCATGGTGCGGCGGCGCAAGGCAACGGCAACGTGCCGGCACTGGCTACGGCAAGTGTGAAACAAGCCAGTGCCGGAGCTCTGTTCTGGTTTATCACCCACGGTAGCGTGAACAACGGCATGCCCGCTTGGGGCGGCCTGCCTGAAGCGCAACGCTGGCAATTGGTAAGCTACCTGCAGTCGCTCGATACTGGCACAGCACAAGCATCTCTCAAGGTCGCCGCCAGCAACGCGATGGAGCCCGGAAACTGGCCCGCACCCAAGGCACCGTTCACCGATTTCCGCTACGAATCCCCCGGCACGACGCGCAAGATTACCGTCGCCGATCTGCCGACCCCGTTCGCTACGCCATCGGCCGGCAATGCACCGCAGGTGGTCACGCGCCCTGCCGATGCATGGCCGAAGGCACCGGCAGGCTTCAAGGTCGAACTGTTTGCCACCGGCCTGCACAACCCGCGCCTGCTGCGCACCGCACCCAATGGCGACGTCTTCGTTGCCGAGACGCATGCCGGTCAGCTGTCCGTCTTGCGGGGCACGACCGCGGATGGGCATCCAAAAGAAACCCAGGTTTTCGCGAAGGGACTGAACGAGCCGTTCGGCATCGCGTTCTACCCCACCGGACCGAATCCGCAATGGATCTACATCGGCGACACCGACGAAGTCATCCGCATCCCCTATCGCAATGGCGATCTGCAGGCGCGCGGCAAGCCCGAGCATATTGCCGATCTGCCGCATAGCGAACGTGGCCATTCGACCCGTGACATACGTTTCTCACCGGATGGCAGCCGTATGTATGTCTCGGTCGGTTCGGCGTCGAATGTCGACGATCCGGACACTACGCCAGGCGAGAAAAATCGTGCCGACATCCTGGTCTTCAAACCCGACGGATCGGACATGCACGTTTTCGCTTCGGGCATTCGCAACCCGGTAGGGCTCGCCGTCGATCCGAAAAACGGAGAGCTATGGTGCTCGACCAACGAGCGCGATGGCCTGGGCGACAATCTTGTTCCCGACTACATCACGCATGTCCAGGAAAGCGGCTTCTACGGCTGGCCGTGGTGGTACATGGGTGCGCATCAGGATCCACGGCATGCCGGCAAGCATCCCGAATTGGGCAGCAAGGCCATCGTCCCCGATGTGTTGCTCAATCCGCATAACGCATCCCTTGAACTGACTTTCTACGACGGTTCGCAATTTCCTGCCGAGTATCACGGCGACATCTTTGCGGCCGAGCATGGTTCATGGAACCGTTCGGCACGCGTGGGCTACGAAGTGATCCGTGTGCCACGCCATGGCGGCACGCGTGCCAGCGGCGAGTATCAGGACTTCCTTACCGGCTTCGTACTACCCAACGGCCAGGCATGGGGCCGGCCCGTCGGTGTCACGGTAGCGGCGGATGGCGCGCTGCTGGTCAGCGACGACGGCGGGAATGTGATCTGGCGCGTGAGCCACGTGAAAGAGTAAGAGTCCTCAGAACCATTGGTTGTATCGACATGGCGATATGTCATGGCGACGGACATCTGGACGGCTAAACCCACGTGATAGGTTTATTCGATACCGCCTGGCGATCGACGACGATGTCACGATCGCCAGGCCAGTCGACAGAATGCCTCCGGATCGTTCATGAAGAAGCTCATCGCCAGTGCCCTGTTCCTATTGCTGTCTCCGGCATACGCGGCCGATACGACCGCTACCACCACCATCGCCGATGCACTCAAGCAAGCGGCACAACAACATCGCCCGGTGCTGGTCGATTTCCATGCGGTGTGGTGCTATTCCTGCTACTACATGGCCAGCCATGTTCTGAACGGACCCGACTGGCAGGCAGTGGAGCGCAAGGCCATCGTGATCGAAGCCGATGCCGATTCGCCCGATGGCCGCCAATGGATGGACAAGCTCAAGATCACCGCGCTGCCGAGCTACGTGGTACTGGACGAGCACGGCAACGAGCAAGGCCGCATCCTGGCCGAGCAGCCGCGGCAGAAATTCTACCCTCGCATCAACGCCATCCTGTCGGGTAGCGATGCATTGGAACCGCTCAAGGACAAGGCCGCACACGGCTCGACCGACGCCCTGATTGCAGCGCTCGACGTATATAAGGCACGCAATGACAGCGCCACCGGGCTTGCCTGGTACGCCCAGCTGCCGACGAATGTGCGCACGGCCGCCAGCGGGAACGCCCATGCCGTTACTTCGCTGGAACAGCTGCACCTTGCCCAGGCCAAGATCGGGAAAGACAACGCCGCGATCCTGGCCAGCGCACAGAAAGTGCTGGCCGGCGACTCAGGTTGCAGCCGCCCTTACGTGTTACTCGATCTGCTTCACGCAAGCGAAAAGCTGCCCGACGCGCAGCGTCGCAGCGTGCTCGCCACACAGCGCAAAGCCACGGATGCTTATCTCGATACCCAGATCTTTACTGCGACCCCCAACTGCGCCGACCAGCGCAGCGCCGTGATCGCCAGCGCCGATCTGGATGCCGCTACCGGTGACGCCACTGCCGAGAAGGCCCTGCTCGACCGCGCCATCGACACCACCCGCCGCGCGTTGGGCGACAATCTCACCAGCGACCGCAATCTCGCCGACAACCTGCGCGTCTACCTGCTTCGCGCCAAACGCTCCGACGAGTTGGATGCCTATCAGCGCAAGCTGATCGCCGCCTACCCTGACGACTATGTCTACGCCTACCGCTATGGCCGTAGCCTGCTCGAATCGAACCGGCCTGAAGCGGCCCTACCCTGGCTTGCACAGGCCGCGGATAAGGCCTATGGGGTGAATCGCCTCACGGTTACCGGCTACCAGGTGCAAGCGCTGAAGACGCTGCACCGCCAGACCGACGCGGAGCAACTGGTCACGGCGGTGCTGAAAGAAAACGGCCCCTGGTTTCCCGAGCAGGTCGCCGAACTCAAGGCTGAGCTGAAGTCCTGAAAAGCGAGGCGGCTTCACGCGGTCGAGCGGTCGAACTGGTACATATAGCCGATGCCGGCCAAACAGCGTTGGTTCACAGCCCTGCTTATCGCAGCCACGGTGCTTGGCATTGCGCTGGGCTGGCTGTGCAACCACGCACTGACGCCGCAGCAGAACATCGACGTCGCCGCCGGCCTTTCCATCGTTACCGATGCGTTTCTGCGCCTGATCAAGATGATCATCGCGCCGCTGGTGTTCGCGTCGCTGGTACCGGCCATTGCACGCATGGGCGGCATCGGCGAAATCGGCCGCATCGGCATCAAGGCACTGGCGTGGTTTCTGGGCGCGTCCTGCCTGTCATTGACCATCGGCCTGTTGATGGGCCACTGGTTGCAACCGGGCGCGACGCTTCATCTGTCTCTTGCATCGACAGGCGCGCCGGCTAACGAGGCCGGCTTTACCTTTGCGGATTTCATGACACATCTGATTCCGCGCTCCATCGTCGAGGCGATGGCCGGCAACGAGATTCTGCAGATCGTGGTGTTCTCGATCTTTATCGGCAGTGCCGCCGCCGCGCTCAAGGACAAGGTGCTGCCGTTCGTGGAGGCTGTCGAACAACTGGCCGCCATCATGTTCAAGGTCACCGACTATGTGATGAAGGCCGCACCCTTGGCCATCTTCGCCGCACTGGCGGCCGCCGTCTGCGTCCATGGCATTGGCATGGTGGGAACGTATGCGCGCTTTGTCGGCGGGTTTTATTTGTCTCTGGCGATGCTGTGGGCGCTGTTGATCGCCGCCCTGGTTTTGATCGTCGGGCCGCGCAGCTGGCGCTTGCTTGGCAGCGTTCGCCAACCTGTACTGCTCGCGTTCGCCACTTCGTCGTCGGAAGCGGCTTATCCACGTTTGCTGGAAAAGCTGGTCGCTTTCGGTATCCCCCAACGTATCGCCAGTTTCGTGCTGCCGCTGGGCTACTCGTTCAACCTGGACGGGGCGATGATGTATTGCAGCTTCGCGATCCTGTTTATCGCGCAGGCTTACGGCATCGAATTGTCGTTGGCGCAACAGCTCACCTTGTTTGGCCTGCTTATCGTGACCACCAAGGGCGTCGCGGGCGTACCGCGCGCCGCCATCGCGGTGATCGCCATTACCCTGCACTACTTCAAACTTCCCGATAGCGGCGTGGCGCTGGTGCTGGCGGTCGACCATGTGCTCGATATGGGGCGCTCGGCGACCAACATCCTTGGCAACGCCGTGGCCGCTGCCGTGGTCGCCCGCTGGGAAAAGCAGATTCAAGCTCTACCGGATACCAACATCGCATCCTGATACCTCTACCACCTCCGCACTGACGAGTTCCCATGCCTGCCATCGCCTATCTTGAATGTTCCCGTTGTCATGCACGGCTTTCGGCCGATACGCCGCAAACGCTGTGCACACAGTGTCCCGACGCGCCCGCCGGTGCGCTGTACGTGCGGTACGACCTGTCGCATTTGCACGGTAGCTCGCCCCAGCACGTCGTCGGCGAACAGGCCGGTACGCCATGGAGCGGCATGTGGCGCTATCGCGCCGTGCTACCCGACGCGGCACCGGTCAGCCTGGGCGAAGGCTGGACGCCGATGTTGCGCAGCAAGCGCCACACCGGATTGTGGCTCAAGGAAGAAGGCGCCAACCCCACCGGTTCGTTCAAGGCACGCGGCCTTTCCCTGGCGGTCACCATGGCGCGCCACTATGGGTTGCGCAAACTGGCCGTGCCTTCCGCGGGCAACGCCGCTGGCGCACTCGCCGCTTACGCCGCTGCCGCGGATATCGAAGCGCACATTTTCATGCCGCAGGACGTGCCGCTGGCCAACTATGTCGAAGCCACCGCCTATGGCGCACACGTCACTCTGGTCGATGGCGTCATCTCCGATTGCGCACGCATCGTGGGCGAACGCAGACAAAGCGAAGGCTGGTTCGATATTTCCACCTTGAAAGAACCTTTTCGCGTGGAAGGTAAGAAGACCATGGGCTACGAGCTGGTCGAGCAGCTGGGCTGGGAATATCCCGACGCCGTGTTCTATCCCACCGGTGGTGGCGTGGGTCTTATCGGCATGTGGAAGGCGTTCGACGAACTAGAGCAACTGGGCTGGGTGAAGCCGGGCAAGCGACCGCGCATGTTCGCCATCCAGTCCAGCGGATGCGCGCCGGTGGTACAGGCATTCGACCAGGGCGCCGCTGCCAGCCAGATGTGGCAAAACCCCGAGACAGCCGCATCCGGCCTGCGCGTGCCCAAGGCGTATGGCGACTACATCATCCTGGACATACTCAAGGCCTCCGGCGGCATGGCCGTCGCGGTGTCGGACGAGGACATCTTTGCCTCCTTGCGCGACTGGGCCGCCCATGAAGGGATCTTTCTGTCGCCCGAAGGCGCTGCGGCCACCGCTGCTTATACGCAGTTGTTGAACACCGGCGTGCTCAAGGCGTCGGACCGGGTGGTGCTGTTCAATACGGGCGCCGGGTTGAAGTATGTGGATGTGACGGCGGCTGCGTTGGGGCTCCGAGGCTAGGAAAACCCTTCCTACTCGTCATTCCGGCGCAGGCCGGAACCCAGTGACTTTGTGATCGGTTGTCGCGAGAGTCTGCAAAAGTTGGTTCTATCGCGAAAACTGAAAACCGATGTCACTGGGTCCCGGCCTGCGCCGGGATGACGATAGGAAAATCTGAGGTTATTCGAGGTTTCCTGAAGTCGCTCCTACAAAATCAGGCAGGCTCTCTACGCGCCCAAATGCTCGTTTGCATGATCGATCACCATCCGCTTGAGTTGCGCGAGCGCCGGCGTCATTTCGCCCTGCCCTGTGTGCAGACAAAGCTCGACGCTGGGCAAAGGCGGCAAGCCGTGCTTTTCATCCAGACGCATCAGTGACGGCGGCACGCCGGCCATCGTACGCAAGGTAATCCCGAGACCCGCCGCAACGCCTGCCCAAAGGCTCTGCAGACTCGACGTGGTATACGCCAGTCGCCAGGAAATGGATGCCTTGTCCAGCGCCTCCGTGCCCGCGCGGCGAAAGAAACATGGCGATTCGTACAGCGCCAGATCGATCGGAGTATTCGAGCGCAAGACCACCTCCGATTCGACAGGCCCAATCCATGCCATCGGCAAGGTCGCCATATGTTCGGCATCGGATCGGCTGGCATAACCCATGACCAGTACAAGGTCTAGCTCGCCCTTGTCCAGACGCTCGAGCAACAGGCCATTGCGCTCCACCGAGACATCCACGCGAACGGCAGGATGCGCTTTCTTGAACTGTCCCAGCGTCGCCGGCAACCAGCTCTCGGCGAAGTCGCCAGGCAAGCCGAAGCGCACCACGCCCTCCACTGACGCGCCGCGCACGGCGCGAACAGCTTCATCATTGAGATCGAGCATGCGCCGTGCGTAGGAATGCACCAGCTCACCGGTTTCCGTGAGCACCACATGTCGCCCCCGCTTGCGAAACAGCGGCTCGCCCAGTTGGCTTTCCAGCTTCCTCATCTGCTGGCTTACCGCCGACTGCGAACGGCCCACCCGCTCCGCGGCGCGATGCAGGCTGCCCAGTTGCAGGATCGCGGCCAGGGTTCGCAGGGCATCCATATCGAGATTGGGCAGGCTCATCACTTTAGATTTTCTAATCGATTTGTTTCGAATTATCGTATTTTCTTAACTATATACAGAGCCTACCATCGAAATCCCTGGTTCGCCTCACTCATCAAAGGAAGACGCCCCATGAAAGCTCGCACGGCACGCAACGTCCTCGCTCTGCTGGTATCGGCCTGCTCGCTGTGGACGTCATCGGCGTCTGCCGATCAGGCAGCGCCCCCGCTGTCACTGGCCGGAACCTGGACCCTGGTCGCCGCCGACGTGCAGCACCCGGACGGCTCGGTCGCACGCGACTTCGGCGCCAAGCCAAACGGCTTGCTGCTGATCGACAGCAAGGGCCGCTACTCGCTGCAGATCTTCAAAGCCGAGCGCCCGCAGTTCGCCGAGGGCGACAAGGCGAAAGGAACCGATAGCGAATACAAGGCCGCCGTCATGGGTTCGAGCACGCACTTCGGCACGATTAGCGTGGACTCGGCCAGCGGCACGCTGGTCTTTCATATCCAGGGCGCGTCGTTCCCCAATTGGGAAGGTCAACAGCAAAGCCGGCACTACGAGTTCAAGGACAATGTCCTGAGTTACCGCGTGACGCCACGACCGAACGGCGACATACCGATATCGGTCTGGAAGCGCATCGACTGATTGCGATCCAGGACACAACCGCACGGATAGGCGGCTCGTGGCATTCCCTGTACGCTCCCGTTGTCTGTGGCTCGCGACCGTTATTTATCGGTACAACTGGCAACGAACGAGGAGATGTCCATGCGTTTCTTCCGGGTTTGTGGTTATTGGGCGTGCATCGTGGTTTCAAGCTTCCTGGTGAGCGTGCCGCTCGCCCTGGCCGCACCGGCCAATGCGGCTCAGGCCGGGAGCTCTGCGCATCAAGCGACCGGCAGTCTGGCCGAGATACAGAAGCGCGACGTATTGCGCGTCGGTGTCGCGGCGAATGCGCCCTGGGCATTGCGTGACAAGGACGGCCAATGGACCGGCCTGGACGTCGACCTGGCCAGGCAACTGGCGAAAGACATGCGCTGGAAGATCGAGCTCGTTCCCACCACCTGGGCTACCGCGATCGACGACTTGCGCAACAGCCATTTCGACGTCCTTGCTGCGGGCCTCAGCGTCACACCGCAAAGAGCGTTGTTGCTGAAGTACAGCCAGGCGTACGGCGATTTTTCGCTGGGTCTGGTGGTCAACCGCAAGGCGCTGGGAAATACCGATCTGCTCGCCTTGGAAACCGGCACCAAGCACCGCATCGGCGTGCTCTCCGGCACCGTGACCGAAGCCACCACCAAGTCCTATCTCGGCAATAGTGAAGTCGTCGACATCAACGACGAAAGCCAGGCGGTGAAAGACGTTCGCAGCGGGAAACTGGACGGCCTGCTTGCCGAGCAGCCTCTACCGGACGCGGTTGCACACACGTACCCGGATCAGCTGCGCACGCTCGATGTCAGCTCGTTCGGCAAGACCGCGCATGCCTTCGCGGTGCGGCGTAACGACCAGGACCTGCTGGACGTCATCAACGCCTGGCTGGTTTATCAGCAGGCGGCCGGTTTTATTTCCGAGCGCGAAAAGTTCTGGCTCAACAGCGCTGAGTGGATTCAGTTGATGTGAGGCTGTCATGGGATCTTGAGTAATTACCTCCTACCCGTCATCCCGGCGCAGGCCGGAAGAGCTTTAAAACAGCGAAGCTGGTCATCCATTCCTTGGCGCTGATGCTTGCCATATGGTGTCCGACAAGTGAGGACTGAGGATTGGATCCCGGCCTGCGCCGGGATGACGAGTAGGCAGATTTTCGAAGTTACCTTCCATCGCGATCCATGAATGCGAATCGCGCTTGCAGTCGCCCATGGCCCCGGTCAAGCTAGACCGTTTAGTCCAACCGGGAAAAGCCATGTCCGACCAAGAAACCATCATCCAGATCATGCCCGCCGACGGCTGGGTTGCCGTCTATGAAATGGACGGCGAGGAAAGTGCCGAGCCGATCGTCTGCTTTGCGCTCGTCGAATCGATCGAGGACGGCGTCAAGCGCCGCGATGTCCGTCCCATGTGCGCGGACGGCAAGCTGATCGACTTTGCCGACGAAGCAGAGAACTTCGTGCGCGTGGAAGAGCTGGAAACCTTCGATGAAGACGAAGAGGACGAAGACGCCGAGTAAGCCGGGCGTTATTCCCCAAAGGCAGGAAGGCGAACGATCGCCTTCCTGTCGCACCATCAGCGTCGCCGCGACGTGCTCCTTGGCTTCAAGGCGTCGAGAGCCGATTCATTCGCTCGCGCCCAGTCGTAAAGCCATTCGATCGGCTGAATCATCAGCTGGCCCAGTTCGGTAAGCGTGTAATCGACACCCGGCGGTACCGTGTCGTGCACATGCCTGCTCACCAGGCCACTCTCCTCAAGCTCCCGTAGCGTCTGTGTCAGCATCTTCTGGGATATGCCCGGCAAGCTCCGATGGAGCACGCCTGTTCTTGCACGCCCTGCGTGCTGCGCATGCAGCGCGTGCAAGATCATGCTGGTCCATTTGGTGGCGAAGATTTCCAGGACGCGTCGTGGCGCGCAATCCTCGCGCCACTGGTCATCCGGCGTACCGGGTTTCATAGGGTGGTTACCATTTTGTGCCGACTTGGATTGGCCATGAACTGCATCTATGGTGCTGCCCATTGGGTTTTTCCAGAGACATTCATGAACAAGGCACTGATTGTTGGATCGACCGGCATCGCCGGCAGCGCCATGGCGCAGCTGCTGGTCGACAAGGGCTGGCAGGTTGCTGGCCTGGCGCGCCGTCCCACCGTGCGCGCCGGTGTTACGCCGATATCGGCCGATCTGCTCGACGGCAGCTCGACGCGGCGCGCGCTGGCGGGCATCGCGCCGTCGCATGTCTACATCACGACATGGTCGCGCCAGGGATCGGAAGCAGAAAACATCCGGGTCAACGCAGCGATGGTGCGTCATGTCCTGGATGCCGTTGGCGACGCCGGCAGTGTCAAACATGTCGCACTGGTCACGGGGCTTAAACACTATCTGGGGCCCTTCGAAGCCTATGGCAAAGGCACGTTGCCGCAAACGCCGTTTCGCGAAGAACAAGGTCGGCTGAATATCGACAATTTCTATTACGCCCAGGAAGACGAGGTATTTGCCGCAGCAGCACGCGATGGTTATCACTGGAGCGTGCACCGGCCGCATACCATCACTGGCGTCGCCGTCGGTAATGCCATGAACATGGCGACGACATTGGCGGTTTATGCATCCATCTGCCGAGCTACCGGGCGCCCGTTTCAATTCCCCGGTTCGGCCGTGCAATGGAACAGTCTCACCGATATGACCGACGCGCGCCTGCTTGCTCGGCACCTGCTATGGGCCTCCACGACGCCGGCCGCGGCCAACGAAGCATTCAATATCGTCAATGGCGATGTCTTCCGCTGGAGCTGGATGTGGGGCCGCATCGCCGAAAAGTTCGATATCGAGCCGGCGCCATTCGACGGTGTCGTTCGTCCGCTGGAACAGCAGATGGCAAACGATGCAGCGATCTGGCGCGATATTGCCGGTCAAAAGCAGCTTGCCGAACCAGACATCCATCGCCTCGTTTCGCCCTGGCATACCGATGCCGACCTGGGCCGCCCGATCGAAGTGGTTACTGATATGTCCAAGAGCCGATGCCTGGGCTTTCTCGATTACCAGCCCAGCGACCAGGCGTTCTTCGATGTGTTCGATCGGCTGCGTCAGGAACGTTTGATTCCCTGACGCTATCTGCTGAAGTCCGTCGGCTTTTCCAACTGATGGATGGCATCGTGGATGTCATCCAGCTTCGCGGCCAACGCCGCTTGTGCGTCGTACAGGCCACGGTTGTAGAAATAGACGCCGATCTCCTTGCCGAAGAAATCCAGCAGGAACTCCGCATCGAAGCCGCCGATTTTCTGCTGCAGTTCTTCAGCGAAATACAGCTGGATTTTCCTGACGATCAGGGCCTTTTCTTCGCTGCTGAATTGAATGCTTTCCATCGATCTCACCCGGGTCGCGGGATCAGCGCATCACCAAAGACACTTCGTTGTGGTCGTCCTGCTGCACCAGCAGCACCTTGCCATCACGCTTGACCAGCTGATCCGTGCGTTTGCCGCTGATATGCACGCGACCGATGTCGAACTGGTAGGTCACATCGACCGTTGCGCTGCGATGGTCCGAGGCATACACCACGCTATTTTGCTGGTTGTGGTAGCTCACGTTCAACTGGACATGCGCGGCTTCCGCCGCTTCGCGCAGACGCGCAATGGACTTCTGCATGTCATCGCAATATTTGGCCTTGTCCAGCTCCTGGCGTACCGACTCGCCACGTATCTGCGAGACCGAGGTCCCATGGAAATCGTCGGCCACCAGCGCGCACGATGCCGTTACGTCAAGTTCGGCGGTCGTCTTGCTGTCCATGACATAGAAGTCGGCAATGGCGCTATCGCTCAATTGCCGCGCGTGCATATAGCCCCACCCCGCCAGCACGATCAGCAAGGCGCCGAGTATATAGATCCGCATCGTTTTCCCCTTGTGGACGTCACTGTCCAAGTGCTCATGGTGCGCAGGGGCTTGGTCGGAGTCAATATTCCTGGCGGCCAAGGGGATGACCGCATCATAGGATGCGACTTCAGGGAACCTCTAAAAACTCTACCTATCTTGTAGGAGCGACTTCAGTCGCGACCGACGGTACCTCGCGCTGCACGATCGCGACTGAAGTCGCTCCTACAAGCTAGCCACGTTTTCGGGTTTCCTCGGTTTTTCGAGGCTCCCATCAGTTGCGGCTCACGGTGACATTCCGTCGGATGCCCGCAACACCTGACGACGCCCGTTCTCCAGTATTTCATCGGCCAATGCCGGATCAGCCTCGACAACAGCACGCGAAAGCAGCAGCGATCCGACCATCTGACTGAAAAGCGCCATGGCTTTTCTTCTCTTCTCTTGCGGATTTTCCCCGTCGATCATCTTCGCCAGCTCGTTGAAATTCGACGCCAGCCCTTGGGCATAGGACTGCCGCGCTTCCTCGCCGAGTCGCCGAACATCCCCGGCAAACCCGCTCAACGGACAACCCGCTTCGATATCGGCACGGTGATCGGACGAGAGGTACCACTCGATTTGCCGCCGGAGCGGATCGGCCGCTTTCGCCCTGGATGCTTCGATGCCGGCGGCGAATTGGGCTGCCGCCCCCTCCATCGCGTCGTCCATGACGGCGGCGACCAGCGCGTCCTTCGATTTGAAGTGGTTGTAGAAGCCGCCCTGGGTGAACCCCGCGGCCTTGGTCAGCTCCGTCAGCCCGACGGCAGCCACCCCGCGATCGCGGAAAAGCTTCGCCGCCGAGGCGACAATAGCTTGTTTATTTTCAATAGCTTGCTGCTTTGAAACGCCCATATATCGGCTCCTCTGGGACGGCCTTTTCGCAGGCCGCTTCAAATCACGATGGTGATCACCATTGACAATCATCAAAGGCGGCACCACACTAAGTATCGTCGATGGTGATCACCATCGTGATTTCATTCTAGCGCAACGCGGCCAAACGTCCAGCAGCGATCGAAGAGGAAACAACCATGGCAAAGACTTCGCCTGAACAGAACAAAGCCCTCGTCATCGAGGCGTTCGACACGCTGTTCAACAAGCGCGACTACGACGCTGCCGCGCGTTTCTGGTCCGACCGGTACATCCAGCACAGCGCACATATCGAGCCGGGCCGCGACGGCCTGTTCAACCTGGTTCGCAGCACTCCCGACAGCTTGCATTACGAGCACGGCCTGATCCTGGCCGAAGGCGACTACGTCATCGTGCACGGACGTTTCTCCGGCACTGGCCGCCCGGCGGCATGGATTGCCGCGGACGTGGTGCGCATCGAAGACGGCAAGCTTGCCGAGCACTGGGATGTGTTGCAGGACGAAGCCACGCAAGCCGATTCGAAAAGCGGATTGCCCATGTTCGGCCATCGCTTTCCCGCTTGACCCCTTCCTACAGAGAACTCCCATGAAACTCACTGGCAACACTGTCTTTATCACCGGCGGCGGCTCGGGCATCGGCCGCGGACTCGCCGAAGCGCTGCACAAGCTGGGCAACAAGGTGATCATCGCCGGCCGTCGGCGTAGCCATCTCAATGCGGTGATCGCCGCCAATCCCGGCATGGAAGCGGTCGAGCTGGATATCACCGACCCGGCCAGTATCGAACGCGTAGCGTCAAAGCTGATCGTCGATCACCCCGAACTGAATGTCCTGATCAACAACGCCGGGATCATGCAGCCCGACACCGTTGCCGGAAAGATCGACGAGGCGCTGCTGACCTCGACCATCAGCACAAACCTGCTCGGGCCGATCCGCATGACATCCGCGCTAATCGAGCACCTCAAGACCAAGCACAACGCGGTTGTGGCGTATACGAGTTCCGTACTTGCGTTTGTACCGATGGCCGTTACCGGCATTTATTCGTCGACCAAGGCGGCACTTCATTCCTATGCCCTGTCGCAACGCTTCATGCTCCGCCATGCCGGTGTTCGCGTCATTGAGATCGCGCCACCTTGGGTACGCACCGAACTCATGAACAGCCAGGAAGCCGAACTGGCCATGCCGCTGGATCAGTTCATTGCCGAGACGATGGCGATTCTTGGCACGGATGCGGATGAGAATGTGGTTGAAGCTGCCAAGCCGTTCCGTTCCAACGTGGGGCCGGGCGAGCATGACTTTGTCAATGGCTTTAATGAGCAGGCGCTTGCGCTTTTTGGTGGCGGCTGACCTGACGGATAGCGGCAAAGGTCGCCTTAGTTCGAAAACGTCCCGAGATTCGTCATCCCGGCGCAGGCCGGGATCCAGTGACTTCGGTTTCCGGTTTTCGCGCAAGAACAAACGCTAGATGGCTTTCGCGACAACCAATCACAACGCCACTGGATCCCGGCCTGCGCCGGGATGACAAGTAGGTTAGCCTTTCGAGAAACTCCGAGATCGCTCGATCAAAGCGCCTCAAGATTCATGTACAAACGTTGCTCCTTACGTGCTCAACGCAAAATCGATAGCCGCACAAACCGCCGCCACCTGCGCGGCGTTGCATTGCTCTGGCGTAGCACGCGGGCTATCGGGGTAGACCTCGGTAGTGGTGGTGTAGCGGGCGTGGGTCATGCCTGCACAGAGGCCGAGCTTTCTTAGCGCGTAGTTGATGATGCCCGGTCCCACGACCGGTGAACCAATGATCTCGCCCTTGGCATCCGCCGGAGCGATGTGCGTGACCTTGGCCACTGCTTCAATCACAGCCCGCTGGAATGCCGGCTGCGGGTTCTCGGTATCGCCCACCAGGTAGAACCCATCCGGGATCTCACCCGGCTCGGAGCTCACCCCATCGCGCGCGGCCAAGGCCGGGCGAAACTCGGATTCGTCGGTGTCGGTGGTTTCGTGCAAATCGATATGCACCAGCACACGATCACGGAAAGGTGCGACCAACCCCATCAGCGCCGCCGACTCCTGCGCCGGACTGTTATCCCGGAACGAGCGGTTCGGATCCAGCGCCTGCGCATTCCAGCGATGAATCCGCTCGTAAGCCCACGGGCTGATGCAAGGCGCAACGACCAGATTGACTCGCCCTTCATAGGCCGCTGCGTGTTGATCGACAAACTGCAAGGCACCGTGCACGCCACTGGTTTCGTAACCGTGCACGCCTCCCGTCACCAGCACGATGGGAAGCTCATCGCGCCACTGGCGGCTCTTGATCGCCATAAGCGGATAACTGTCGGGGTGGTAATTCAGGCTGCCGTACTGCACCACGTCAAAGCGCGAGCGCAGTGCCTCGATCTTGCTCAACACATCCGTCTCGTAGCTGCGCTGGCGGGTTTGCTGCGATAGCCATTCGGACACCTCGGCCGGGCCCCATGGCGTACCGGGGGTGCCAATCGGATAAGTGGCTTGAGTGTTCATGCTTTGACCCGCTCCGCAGTGCTTAGAATTAGGCGGTGAACTTTAGCACTGGTGACGAGCTGCATCTGCGGAGACATGCACTCCCACGCGACGGTTATGGCAGGTAGTAGAAAAGAACGACGCCCAGTAGCGCAGACAGATGGGCTCCAACTCCGATAATCAACGCACTAACCAGCCCGACGAGTGCCAGGCGAAGCTTACCGACGCGTTTCCAACCGCCGGCGTCGCGAATAGTAGCCAGAACAACCCCAAAGGTAGCCAATACCGTTATGAGTACGGGAGCGAGGGTTCTAGCTGCATCCGAGAAGGGTAAGCCGGGCAGCATGGTGAGTACGGTCAGGAACATGGAAGCGAGCAGGCCCACGACCATGCATGCCACGGTTCTCCAACCACTCACGCCTCGTTGCGGTACCGCTGAAGCATTCACTGGCTCGGCCCTTCATTCGGCGAGGGGAACTCGGCGACATCGCCACCCGACTCCCCGTTCAAGGTCTGGAGCACCAAACAGAGCATGTCATCCATCGATGAGTCATGTGGGCCCTCGCAGAAGAGCTCCAAGCCATGGAACACATCCCGAAGCTCTGCCGCGTCGAGCGTCCACAACCAATCACCAGCGCGGGAAGCTTCGCGGCCATCATCTGTGTACATCTCGTAATTGAGCAGGCTTTCACTGAACAGCATAGGCACCCCGCCCGGATGGGTGATGTGTATTCTTGATGCTTCTTCTTTCATGCCGATCACCGTCCATGCGGAAAGGAAACACTAGAGGCGAATACACAGTAATCTGATTCTGCCATCGAAGAGCAGCGCCTACTGCTTGAATCTACTCCGTCGAAGTCTCATAGAGCTGCGCACGAAACATCTCGAAGGAGCGCTCGATCAGGAAGATGGCTCCATTATCCGGGTCATAAAGATAGATATAGCCATAGTCCGAATCGCGCAACGACATAAAGATGGCGTGGCCACCGGCGTCATAGGCGAAGGGGACAAACGTCGACTTGGCCCACATACCGACATCGTCGTCGCTAGGCACGATATCGCCATAGTCCTCGACAAGTCTTTCTATGGTCAGCGTCCCGTACTTGATCGGGTTGAACCCATGGACGGGCAGCCCCCAACGACCCGCCTCGACATCGTCCTCCAAAGGGGCGCCGCCGTTATCGCGCAGATAATGCAGCCGGAATGAGTCCGGCAGCGAGCGGCAAAAGAGCGTCTCGAACTGGCGAAATTCGGCATCAACTATGGGTTGTTCCTGATCGACTAACTCGGCCATCCATCGCACCCCTTATTCCCTTGGCAAATTACCCAACCCCTGGCCGCTCTGATCATACCGGCCGATGTCTTATGGCACACGCTAAAGCCCGGCGGCTTGGATAATGTCCATTGTGAACCATGATTTCTATGTAGATTCAGATGTGGGCCCAAAGGGGAAAACAGATGAGCCACGAAAGCAAACTCGCTCGATTGGCAGGCCTCTTGTATCTCATCGTGGTAATCGCGGGGGTATTCAGGCTGGTCTACGTCCCCTCGCAGATCCTCGTCTCCGATGACATGCACGCAACAATCAATCGCATTGCTGCGTCCGAGCTCCTCTTTCGGGCGGGTATAGCCAGTGCCCTGGTCGAACAGGTGGCGTTCCTGCTCCTGCCTCTGGCTCTCTTCTACCTATTGCAATCCGTCAGCAAGCCCATTGCGGTTCTCATGGCGGCCCTTGTCGCTGTCAGTGTGCCGATCGCGCTGGCTGGTCTGGGCCATCAACTGGACGTGCTGGATTTGTTAAACGATGCCCGCGACAAACAGCCTTTTGCGCCGGGACAGTTGGAGTTATTGGTGAAGCAATCCTTCGACGCCTATGACAACCAGCTACGGATCACGGAGTTGTTCTGGGGACTATGGCTGTTGCCTTTTGGCTATCTGGTCTTCAAGTCCGGATTGCTTCCCAGGATCCTTGGAATCTTCCTGATGCTCGGCTGCTTCAGCTATGTCGTGGAAGTGTTCGGCAGCATCCTGTTTACTCAGTACTCGGGTACGGCCATTGCACACTACATAAGAATGCCGGCGGCCATAGGCGAAATCGGAACCTGTCTCTGGCTGCTCGTGTTTGGCGCGCGCCGCCGCGGCAACCAGGCGACTTATGCGCCCGGCTCTTAGCCGCATGCCCTGAAGCCCCACGAACAAGACGAACCTGGCGCGCTGTTACAAGGGCTCTCTTTTCTCAGGCGTCATTGGCAAATTTACGCCAGGCAACACGGCCGTGTTTTGCGAAGCCGCAATGCGCCATATGCTGTCGCAACGCTGATACACATGCTTCATACGGGTCAGCAACACACCCGGCGAGGTAGCTACGGCGCCCGGCGGTAAGGCATGAAACTGCGTCACGCGGATATCGGTGTCGACAATGGCGACATCCGCGCCAAGAAACTCGATTCGCCGTACAGTGCTTTCGAAGTGACTGCCCTTGAACGGGCCTGCCAGAATTTCTGCATGGCGATCACGAATTGCCTCGGCATTCGGCATGACGCCGCCAAGGATGTTGACCAACTCTCCCTGCGGCCAATACTCATTGGCCCACATCGACGCATCCGCGGTGTTCCATGCCAGAGCGAGGCGGTCGAGGGACTGCCGGAGTGAACGCTCGGCCAGCTCATCGACGTAGCCCGGTGCAGCGCTCGCAGAGGACATGGCTCCCGCTGTGATGACGGATGGGACGTGCCTGCTTGTCATGAGCGATCTCCCGATGACACTCGTTAGTGACGCAGATAACAGTGCCCCTGCCTACCTCTCATATCTTTCCGACAGGACAAACTGCTGGAATTTGCGCATCCTTGCGGCCGGGATTGATAGCGGCTGGTTCACCGCTACCAACCACCGTATTCGACTATTGCACAAAGCGCTTACCCACGGCGGTCGCGCAACCACTGTTCAAGAGATTACCGACGGGGTCGAAGAATTCGACCGTGGCATGCGGCGTAATGAAGTCGTTCTGGCCGGGCCCCATGTCGATCGTCTGGGTGATCTTCTGTGTTTTGACCAGAGTGCCGTTCATGGTGATGAAGGCGATGGAAGACGCGGCGTACTGCCTGCCATGGCGGCTACGGCTCCATACACCCTGGCCCGGCCCGCGTATAGCCGGATAGAACAGCGGGTTGGCCGTGCTCTCGGTGAGCGTGCCCCCATCCGCGAACGTGAGCAGGGAATAGAACGGGGCGCCAATAGGTGCATCGGACTGACAATTGCGCAAAGTAACCTGCACCTGCCATGTCCCGGTCAGTCCATGGGGACCATCCTCATCGTCCGATGCATAAGCCGCCATGCTTGAAGCACACGCCAGGGCCGCCGCGGCCATCCATGCCAGCGCTGCCGGTGTAGCTCGATATTTCGCGATCATGATGTCTCTCCGCTGAGTGAACTCGATGAACATGAAACCGTCCGGTTTCATGACCGATCTGCGTTTGTCTCGCTTGCGAAGCGGTAACCCAGCCTGTGCCGATTGATCCACGGCGTCGCGCTTCCCCTGGCCGTTACGTCACCATCATGCCTTTATGGCACTCAAGTGCCACGAACACTAATGCTAGAATTTGGCCATGTCAACCTCGAATCCAAGCAGTTTTTCGGCCGCGGGACTGCACAAGGGCCGCACCAACCAGAAGCAGCGCACCCGGCGCACGCTACTTGAGACCGCGGCTGCGCTGATTGCGAAGGGTGAGCGCCCGACCGTCACCGAGGTAGCGGATGCCGCCGGGATTTCGCGACGAACGGCCTATCGTTACTTTCCCACGCAAGTAAAATTGATGACGGAAGCGGCGCTCGAGGGTTTGCGCCCCTCCATGGAAGGCGCGATCCAGGCCGCACCCTCCGGCACTACCAGCGGCGCTGTCGAAGCGCGAGTGGACGCACTGGTGGAACAGATGCAGCGTCTGGCATTGGCCAACGAACCGCTGCTGCGCACGATGATTCATGAAACCGTGCTTCACGCACCCAGTGACACGAAGCCGCGTGGCTCGCGACGGATCGAATGGATCGAAGCGGCCGTCCAGCCATTGCGTGCACGCCTGGGCCCGGCCGCCTATGCGCGCCTGGTATCGGGATTGTCTTTGGTCGTCGGCATCGAGGCGCTGCTGGTACTGCGCGATATTCGCGGCTTGTCGGGGACGCAAGCCGTACAGGTCAGTCACTGGATGGCGCGGGCCCTGCTCAGGCAGAGCCTTGCCGACCGCCAGGCCGAGCAGCGGCGGACGCGCGGCAAGCGGCGCGAAACCGGTGATTCATAGAGTGGGGTCACGTGGGAGATATGCGGACACTGTCCCTGTGGGACGACTCCGCGGAACCTCGAATAGTCCCGATTTTTCCTACCGTCATCCCGCCTCGCTACCCAGGCGCAGATGGACACCAAGCTCCCTGGCCAACTCGCGCATCGGCTCGACATCGCGACTGAGCGTCATCCAACCGGCGAAGCTTTCATCATCGGTATCTCGCAGCCACAAGGTGTAGCCATGTGGAGCGAGATTGTCGTAGGCGATGGCAAGCAACTCCTCCGCATCGACATGAGCATGGAAATCGTCGTCGTCCGGGTCGCCGTTCCAATCGATTGCCAGATTCCAGCGCGCGCCCAGCTCATCGATGGCCTGCACCAGCGCGTGCGTGTCTTCGGCGTCCACATGAAAGGTCGCACGCCAGTCGGCCACCTGCCCCACGACTTGCGCCACGTCGACCTCATCGTCATGCATATCGCCCACCGCATCGCGGTAGGCGGCGAACTGCTGTAGCGCCGCGTCGTCATCGCCCGGGTTGATCAACAGCAGGAGTTGCCAGACCTGGGCTTCCAGCGACGTGTCGTCTTCGTCGAAGGGATGGTCGGTATCGAAGTCGTCGTCGGAGCTATTCATGGCTGCGCCACCCAATGTCAGGACGGCATCATCTCATTCGGGCGTACGCTCGAAAACAGGCATGGTCATCGTTTGTCCTAGCACCCGGTGGTTTGCCCGAAAAAATCCATGCGAGCGGCCGCCACTCGCCCGAGATGGCCTGCAGGATGGTAGAGGGGTTCCACCTGATTTCCCGTCTTGATCATGCCACCTTGGCCGAGCGCCAGAACGGAGAAGCGCCATGAAGCTTTGGACCATAGCCCTGTGCCTGCTGACGCTATGCGAAAGCGCATATGCGCAAACGGCGATTTGGCAACCTGCTCCGGGGCATAAGCAAATACCGCTATGGCCCGGCACGCCACCCGATCCGCAGCCCATGCCAGGCCCGGAACACACCGACACCGGCGACAAACTCATCGGCGGCAAGACGATCACGGGCGTCACCAACGTGTCGCAGCCCACGATGACGGTCTACGCCCCCACCGGGACGAACACGGGCGCCGCGGTCGTCGTGTTCCCGGGCGGTGGATTTGCGGGGCTGGCCATGGATCTTGAAGGCACCGAGGTCTGCGACTGGCTGACACCCAGGGGCATCACGTGTGTCCTGCTGAAGTATCGCGTTCCAAGTAAACCGTATGAATGGAAATGCGATTGCCGCCCGCACAATTTCAGTTTGTCCATGCCGGCATTGCAGGACGCCCAGAGAGCATTGCGATTGGTACGTTCGCGCGCGGCGGAATGGCATATCGATCCGCACAAGATCGGCGTGCTCGGGTTCTCGGCAGGCGGGTATCTGGTAGCTGAAGCAAGCACGAACTTCAAACGTCGCACCTATGCACCGGTAGATGCAGTCGATAAGGAAAGCAGCCGCCCGGATTTTGCCGTCGCCATTTATCCGGGGCATCTGGTGACTGACGAGGGCAAGTTTAATTCGAATATTACGGTCTCCAGCGAAACCCCACCCACGTTCTTGTTGCAGGCTGAAGATGACTACGTGGACGGCGTCAACCAATCGCTGGCTTACTTTGCCGCGCTCAAGAAGGCCGACGTGCCGACGGAGATGCATCTGTACGCGCACGGCGGGCACGCGTTCGGCTTGCGGCCGACGGAGCTTCCGATTACCCACTGGCCCAAGCTGGTCGAGGCGTGGCTGCGCACGATCGATATCGTCAAGGACTGAGAGCCCGGCTTTGTGTTTCCCATGGGCGGCCGCTTTCGAGCGGCCGCCTTTTTGTAACGGGCGCCGCCTTCCCTATCGCCGATCCGATCATTCCACCGTCGTACGCGCTAATCTCGCTGGCAGTCTTGTCCAGTCGTCGTCATGACCCATGAATAGCCCGACCACCGCTTCCGGATTGCTTGGCGACACCGCCGCGCGCGACTACTCCGGGAAGCTTCGACGCTTCAACGCCTTCGCCGCGCCGGAACTTCGCCAGGCGATCGCGAGCCTTGCGCTCAAGCCGGGCATGCGCATCCTGGACGCGGGCTGCGGCACAGGTGAGGCGCTGGGGTGGTTGGCCGCCGAGGTAGCTCCCGAAGGCACCGTCGTTGGCATCGATCTAGCCGGGCAGCATGTCAAAGCGGCCCGCGCTGTCACGCCGGCAGATAGCGCATTGGTGCTCCAGGCAAACCTCATGGAAGCGCCCTTGGCCCCTGCAAGTTTCGATCTGATCTGGTCGGTCAACGTCATCAACCATCTCCGTTCGCCTTTGGCTGGTATCCACGCCCTGACCGGCCTGCTTCGCCCTGGCGGCCGTATCGCGCTCGGCCAGAGCTCGCTATTGCCGGACATGTATTTTGCGTGGGACTCCAGGCTGGAGCGTCTGGTCAATGAGGCGGTGCGCCAGTACTACCGCGATCGGTACCAACTCGACGAACGCGACTTGACCGCCGTACGCGCCATTGTCGGCCTGCTGCGCGAGGCCGGGCTGCGGGATGTGCGTGCGCGAACCTTCATGATCGAACGGTTGGCACCCGTGCGCCCCGAGGACGAGGACTATCTCGTAGAGGCGATTTTTCGCGATACCTGGGGCTCTCGGTTACAACCCTATCTGTCTGGCAGCGATTACGAAGAGTTGATGCGCCTATGCGATCCACATCATCCGGACTTTGCGCTGCGCCGTGCGGATTTCCATTTCTTGCAGAGCTTCACACTGGTGGCCGGTGAGATCGAAGCTCGCCATCCGCAGTGATATTGAGTTTACGAACTTTATATCTCAGCGCCGAGCCTGGATAAGGCCTTTGCAATCTCATCACGATGTCTGGCGACCTTCATCCACCTGGGGAGGCGCGAGAACATGGCGCCATTACTGGCGTTCTGCCGGACCCTGAGCTTCGCCGATACGTAACCCAAGAGTTCCATGACGTGCCGTTGGTTGTACGCCCACACCGTACCGAACCTCGTTTCTTTGCTCAGGCGCAACGGCAGGCCGAAATGCGGATCGATGCATTGGTCACTAGGGCGGGCCATGGCGATGGAGACGGTGATCGCGGTTTCATGGCCGCATTCCGGACACTGCTTCTGGAGCGCAGTTGGAGGGCTCACTGGCAGCTTGGGAAATTCGACGGACAAGGCAAGCCATTTGTGTCCGCAATAACCACACGGCTGCCGCCCCTCAAATTTTACGGGACCGACCCAGTCACCGGGCTTCAGCTCAAGCGAACAGCTCGCGCATTGAAATAGGGCATTCCATCCACGGGAACTCCATTGAGCGGTAACCGTTCCCGCAGCCTCGCATTGAATGCAGCGAACAAGAACTTCGTCCGCAAAGGCGCTGAGGTATTTACCTGTGTCAACGAACCTCTGTGTCGTCCCCATGAAAAGTACGTCATTCATTGGCCCGCATCCTGGGTGTCGCTTGTTGCCGAGACTATAAACGGTCACGCACGCTGGAGTGGCCTTCTAACTAATCAGGCAATGACGTCAACGACGCCGCGATGAACCAATACCTTTGAGGATGAGATCGATCCCGGCCAGAAAATCCATGCGGTCGTCGTGGGTACGCAACTGTCCAGCTACGCTGCGTGCGAATGGATATTCCTCCGGATCGAGCTGAGACCATGCGGTCGCTACCTCATCCAGAAAGTTGGATCGGTCGAGCCCGTGCGTCTGAGCAAACTGCGCATTGGCCGCATTCTGCCCACCGACACCGAGGATGTAGCTCAACAACGCGGATACCGTTGCCCACTGCGCTTCTTCCGGCACGCCAAGTGCCCGAACCTGCTGGCCTATGCGTTCGAGAATCCGCACGGTGGGCAACTGCCCAGGGGCGGCTGTAAGTGCCGATCCCACCCATGGGTGCGCGTCGATGGCGTCGAACATGCCCAGGGCGAGAGTGCGAATGGTTGCTTCCGGTGTCGCGCCGATCACGCAGGCCTCCATCGTACGAGCGACGATGTGGGCACTCGCAGCGGTCAGCAGATCGCCCTTGTTGGCGATGTGCCAATAGATCGCTCCTGGACCGGTGGCAAGCCGTTCCGACAGGGCGCGGAACGTCAGACCGCCCTCCCCGCTGCTATCCAGGAGCTCGATCGACGCTTCGATGATGCGCTCCCGCGAGAGCGATTCTTCACGGCGTTTGTTGCCAGATGCTTTTTTGGCCATGGCCTATCTTGACATAAATGGAACGATGTTCCAATATTATGGAATGCCATTCCATAACTACCGCCTGATTCCCCACGGCAGCCCCAACCCGAAGACAATCACCATGAATACCCCCATCGCGATCATTGGCGCCGGGCTCGGCGGCCTGACGCTTGCCCGCGTGCTCCACGTTCACGGCATCGCAGCCACGGTCTACGAAGCGGAAGCCTCGGCGAATGCGCGAGCGCAGGGCGGCATGCTCGATATCCATGAAAACAACGGACAACTCGCGCTCAAGGCGGCGGGGCTGTTCGATAAATTCCTTGAGATCATCCACCCCGGCGGTCAGGCAACGCGGGTGCTCGACAAAGACGGCAATGTCCTGTTTGAAGAGCCCGACGACGGCACAGGCGGTCGACCGGAGGTACCCCGCGGAGAGCTTCGCCGGATACTGCTCGAATCGCTTCCTGTCGACACGGTCCGCTGGGGGCACAAGGTCACCGCGGTGTCCCCGCTTGGCGATGGACGGCACACGGTGACCTTTGCCGACGGCTCAACAGTGACCGCCGACCTTCTCGTGGGTGCCGATGGCGCCTGGTCGAAAGTCAGGCCTCTCCTTTCCGAGGCGAAGCCGGTATACGTTGGCACCTCATTTATCGAAACCTATCTGTTTGACAGCGACACCTGTCACCAGGCAAGCGCGAAAATGGTCGGCAGCGGTTCGTTGTTTGCACTGACGCCAGGGAAAGGGATCGCCGCGCACCGTGAGCCCAACGGCGTGCTGCACACCTATGTGGAGTTGAACAAATCCAAGGACTGGATCGACAGCATCGATTTCTCCGATCCGGCCACTGCCCTGGCCCGCGTCGCCAAGGAATTCGACGACTGGGCTCCGGCACTGACTGCACTCATCACCGATGGAGAAACGGATCCTGTGCCTCGCCCGATTCACGCGCTCCCGGTAGAGCACCGATGGGACCGCATCCCCGGGGTGACACTGCTCGGCGATGCGGCGCATCTGATGTCGCCGTCCGGCGAAGGGGCCAACCTCGCCATGTTCGATGGCGCCGAACTCGGAAAAGCTATTGCGGCCAACCCCGGTGACATTGAGTCCGCGCTCGCAGTATATGAAAAGGACCTCTTTCCTCGCAGCGCTTTCGAAGCTGCGGAGTCGGAGAAGATTCTCAACATGTGCATCGGCCCCAACGCGCCTCATAGCCTGGTCGATATGTTCGCCCGGAACCAGTCCATCAAATAGTCGATAAGCCAGGACGAGCCTCGCCGGAGAAAAGGCATGAGCTCCAATTGATTCAATGAATAGTGAAAACAATAGCTTACCAAGCAAAGCCAATTTTCCGACGATAATCGACCATTTGCCTTCTGATGATAATCGCCTGCATAATGCTTTCAGTTAGGGGGAATAAAATGCACGCCGAGCTTTGTGGCGATGCATTTCATAAAGGCGCATTTGGCCAGTAATCTGATTTTTATCAGATTTATCGACCTTTATTAATTTCAACGCCGGGTAAGCAGTCGTGTTGCTCACCGCATGCCGAGGGGGCGTGCGTCGGTCGGCTATGCCGGCCAGGAGCAGCACGGGATAGGCATGCCCGCCGAGAACGTCCGTTATCGCGGCGGCTACCGAAACACGATCGGCGGCCCCGCCAGTGTGCGTGACCGCTCCTGTTTGATTCATAAGGGGAGTCTCAATGAATTCCAGAAGGCGCTTTCTGCAATCATCGCTTGCCGTTGCACTGGTCCCGCTTCTACCTCGTATCGGCTTTGCCGACGAACCGCAGGTCGCCGCGGCGACCGTGACGCGTCCGAGCTGGGAAGTGTTTCGTCGCGGGCCGCTTTACTCGGTGTATGTCGAGACTATTGGCAAGATGCGCGCGAACACCAATCCCAGCGATCCCAATAGCTGGTTCTACTGGGCCAACGTGCACCAGAACTTCTGCCCGCATGGCATCGCCTACTTCCTGGCCTGGCATCGCGGCTATCTGCATCTGTTCGAACAGAAGCTGCGCGAGATCTCGCGTAACAACGCGCTGGTCGTGCCGTACTGGGACTACTACACCAATCCCAATATGCCGGTGGAGTTCCTCGATCCCACATCACCGCTCTACATCGCCAATCGTCGCAATACCAATGTGCATGCGTCGCTCAGCCTCGACCCGTTCGCCAATCAGATCATCAATTTTCCGCAGGGCGCGCCTAACGCGTTTGAGCCTTCAGTGGAGAGCCGGCCACATAACGCCGTGCACAATATTATCGGCGGTGTGATGTCGAACCTTCAGTCGCCCCAGGACCCTATCTTCTGGGTACATCACGCCAATATCGACCGCCTGTGGGCCGCCTGGGTCAAGGCCGGTAACGGCCGCACCATGCCGCCGCCGTCCTCGTCGTACTGGTCGGATATCTTCAACTATGCGCCCGGCGTAAGCTTGCCGCGCAAGGTGACCATCTCGACCGTCAGCCTGGGCTACACGTACGAGAACGAGAACATGCCCAACAGGATCCCACCGGTGAGAGCACCGAACCGACCGCCGCTGATCAAGCTCAAGGCGTTGTCGCCTCAGCTGCTCGGCACGCAGACCCTGGGCGGTGGTGAGCAGCTTTCGCTGGATCAGAAATCGGTCAGCGTGGAAGTACCGGTGTCCGTGCAGCAGCAACCTCGCCTGCGCAAACTGCTCAAGGCGTCACCTCAGGCCGCAGACGTGAACCCCACGACCGTACGCGTGATTCTCGACGGCGTATCGCTCACCGAGCTTGGTCAAGGTGGTGGTTACTATTACAAGGTCTATATCGACCTGCCCGAGCATGCCAATAGCAAGCACGAGGACAGTGACTATCTGCTTGGCACGCTCGGCCCGTTCGAAATCTCCGGTATGCAGCACCATGCCGGGCACGACGGTGACGACAAGGTGCAGCTGTCATTCCCAGCTACCGAGGCCCTGCAGGAAATCGGACCAGATAAGCTCGATAAGCTCACCGTATCCTTCATCCGCGTAGATGGAGACACGCCGGTCAAAGGCACAGTGATCAACATCAAGGCGTTCCGTGTGGAAGCGGGTGACGCACCGGTGCAGTAGCAGATTCAGTAGCGGGCTGAAGATCGCAAGATGACTCCACAGGTTACGCCTGTGGAGTCAGTCTAAGTCCGAACTTGGATTCCGACATTTCTCACCACCGCGAGCCTGTCACCGCTCACCTCACATGCTTATCCAATCGATCAGCGAGGAAGTGTGCAAAAGAGAACAAAGGGGGCAGGATCCGCGTTATAAGGAGGCGTCGTCGATTGCGTGGCTACTGTAACGCCGGTGGTCGAAATCGCTTTCACTTCAATTTGAAAATCGGTGGAATTCGCACCGTCCACAGCCGCGACACAAATCGGTGTTGATGCGAACGCAGAATTGAACGTAATGGTATAGACATCGTCCACCGAATCACGGATCGCATCGCCACTTAAAGAGGAGTTCCCAACTAGCGATCCATCTTCGTTGTATAGGGCGGTAAATACTGTTTGGCTGGGCTGTCCGACCTTCGTAGTCCCCAGCAAAGGCGGGATACATGGCAAGGAAGTCACCCACCTCACAGTCTGAATGCCTGCCACATTATCAATGCACGCGTAGACCGGCGGATTGGACGGCCCCTGGTTCGCCTGAGCGTGAACGGCATGGGGCACCATAGCGCCAATAAACAGGCTTGCTGCGAACATGAATTGCACACATAGATGTTTCATATGCTGACTCCATGGAAAGCAACCGAGAAAGGCCAGCAGAACGCTGGCGACCGGGGAGGCGGCAAGACAATGGCTCGCCACTGATGATGGCGCTGCTGAAAAGGAACAGGGTCCTCATAGAAAGCCCTGGGTCACAAAAAGCCCCGCCTTTTCAGGAACAAGTCCTTGGATTTGGCATCCCCGCCGTCAAAAATAGCAGAGTCCAATTCCTACAATAGGCTTCGAGCCATTGAAACATACTAAATCCGTGATGCAGTATCCACAAACATAATAATATTAATTAGCATTATTATAAATAAATACACGACGATAAGAAGTTATTAAAAATCAAATAATGAAAGATAGGGGCGGCATGATCCACCCGCCCCGTTCTGCAGTCTTAGTGAGCCACGGCTGCGATATCAGCGACGACCTTCCTGGAGCAGATATCCATCTCATCGGCCCAGCACGAACCGTCGACCTCCGCAAGAAATTTCGACGCCAGACCGGCGATTACAATGACGTAGTGGAAATTAATCCGCCGCCCTATATCGCATCAGTACATTATGTCCAGATCACTCAGCCTGGTTATTTTTTTCTTACCGTAGGCCAAGCTGAAAGATAGATACTCGTTCAGCATCTTATTTGCACTGTAGACATAAAAGTAACTTGAGTCGGCAAGCCTGACCGTGAAATCCGACTTCCCTATCAAGCAACGGTCCGATTCGTCCTGACAATCTTCTTCAAGTCTCTCCTTGAAAAAATAAAAGAATGCCCAGTCATATTGATCGGCATCGGAGACTTTTGACATGAAATCCTTCGTAGCCAACCCCAGTCGATCGACCCCTCTTAAGCCAAACACCGCACCGGCCAGCACATCCACTATCACAAACTCGGGAGCAGCGATCGTTATCAACGGCTGGAGAAATTCAAAGACGCTCTTCCCCGATAGATAAGCTGTGTCGGGGGCCGACCATTGAAGCCATTTGGCGGCGCTATCCATCGCTGACGTCTTCATATGACCTCACAGTATGCTGTGACAGCCGCGCTCGTAAAGTGCCCTGGCGATTACCGCAATTTCTTTCCTTGCTAGCATGCCACCGCTTCGTTGCCGACTTGTTTGCCTGTCGCTAAGGGCGGCCGCACTACTCCCATACACAGCGCCAACCCCGTCGGCACTCTATTGTGGCAACCAACGCAATAAAGAACGGAAGCCAAGGCTTTCGACTGGCCTGAAACCGCCTCCTTGTCGCCTGCACCCACCAGATCAAGTTTCCCGGCTGCCGGTCGATTCAGTTCAAGAAGGCGCAATCAAAGGTCCATGTATGAAGTCCTGCCCCATTTGTACTCATAGCTTTCCCAATTTCCTCCCGCTTCCGAACAGTTATTTCGACACGTTCCATCGACTGAACGTGTCCTACTCGCTGGATCAGTTCGAGACGCTCAACGTCGGGCAGTATTCGTGCCCCATCTGCCAGGCATCCGATCGGGATCGCCTGTATGCCTTGTTTCTGAAGGCCTATGCGCAGCAGCGCTCCGGACAGGCGATGCGAGTGCTGGATATCGCGCCAGCACCCAGGCTCTCTCAATTCCTGAAGAGCTTGCCGGGTGTGCAATATCGCTCTGCCGACTTGATGTCGCCGCTGGCGGACGACAAGGTCGACATCACGCAGATGGATTGCTATGCCGATGGCAGTTTCGACCTCATCGTATGCTCGCACGTCCTGGAGCATGTGCCCGATGATGGCAAGGCGATCCGCGAACTGAATCGCATTCTGGCGCCCAATGGGATTGCCATTCTGATGGTGCCGATCTTGCTGGGCTTGCAGCAAACCGATGAGGATCCGAGCGTGACGGATGTCAACGAGCGCTGGCGGCGCTTTGGCCAGGACGATCACATTCGAATGTACGAGCGCGAAGATTTTCTCAAACGGCTACGCGCAGGCGGTTTCCAGGTGAAGAGCCTCGATGTCGCGACATTCGGGCGCGAGATTTTTCGGCAGTGCGGCATTACGGAGCAGAGCGTGCTCTATATCGGTCAGCACTCATAGGCTCCCGGACCCTAAACGGCACCGGATTCACGTCCAACCGTCGGCCTCAAAGCGTGAAATCAGCCTGCACCGGAAAGTGATCCGATGGGTATCTTCCATCCTTTGAGGTCGTAACAGTGCGGACATCATTCGGGCGCACGCCACGATAAAGAATCCAATCGATGCGCTCGTTCGGCGTACCGGTGAAATCGTGAAATGTCTTGGCGGGGCCTTCGCGCTTCGGCGCGCTCTCCCACGCATCCTTCAGGCTGGCGGTGAGCGTGCTGTGCGCCTGGCTTTCCGGGCCTGTATTGAAGTCACCGGTGATGATCACCGGCGTACCCGCCGGCAACTTGGCAATCCATGCGGCGATTTCCTTTGCACCGCGTGAGCGGGCGTCCTCGTCCTGGTCGCGATAAGGAAAATGCGTATCCAGGAGATAGAAGCGCCTATGGTCTGACAGACGCTCGAACAGCGCCCAGTTGACCATGCGTGGAAAGATATTGCCCCAGGTGATGCTGGCTACCTTGTCTGGCGTATCGGACAACCAGAAATCACCGGACTCGATGACTTTCAGCCGGTCCTTGCGATAGAAGATGCCCATGTGTTCGTCGGCATGTCCGCCGAAGCGGTCGCGGCCGAACCATGTGTACTCGGGGAGACGTTCTACCGTGTCGTCGCCCTGCTGCTTGTTCAACTCCTGCGTGCCGATCACATCGGGATGCAGCTGGCGGATGGTGTCGGCGAACAGATCGCGCCGTTTGTCCCAGGCATTGGGCCCATCCTGGGCGGCCGACGTTCGGACGTTGAACGTCATCACCTTGAGCTCCGCCGCCAACGTGGGCAGCGCGATAACGGTCATGACGATAGCGAGGGCAATTCGAGAGAGACGAGGCATGGGTTCGGCTTCTTCTGAATGACTTGCCGACTATAGCGGCACCGGTGAGAAAAACGGTACCGCCCGAGTTCTCATTACCCGCGAGTCGTCACGCCTTCACCGGCACCGGCAAGCACTCCATGATCTCCACCGACTCCCCGGGAAAGATCGTGAAGTGGGGATGCCCTTCGAACATCTGCGCCGCCGCCTCGTACGATTCCGCATGCACTACGGTATAGGCGGCCAAGGCATTCTTGATGTTTTCCGTGCCACGCGAGGACACGCGCACGGTTCGGCCCAGTGGCGCGCCCATATCGACGATCGCGGCCTTATGGGCTTGTACCCAGGCCTCCCAGGCTGCCATGCCCTGCTTCTCCCGCTCGTGTCGTTCTGCTTCGCTCAAGTCGTTCCAACCGGATGCCTTGAGCGAGGCTTCCGAGCCCATGTAGACGGCGAGGTAATTCTTCACGATGCACTCTCCAGACAGTTGATGCCGTGCCAACCACGAACAGGCCCGGCTTCGTTCTTCAAGCATGCGCCATGGCGTGTCCAGGCTGCGTCTCCGTGGCGGGCCACGGATCGGCCCAGCCTGGAATAGCCATCAGGCCATCGAGCCAGCGCACGATATGTGTGTACTTGCTCATCGGCATGCGGGCCTCGCGCCAATCGCAGGCCATCGATGCCAGTTGGAAGTCCGCGATGGTAAGCCGGCCGCAGGCCACGAAATCGCGCCCTTCCAGATGCTTGTCCAGAATCGCAGCGAGCTTGTCGAACTCGGGGGCGATCGCTTCCAGCTCCGCGGGGTCCGGCGCGCCGATATGGAACACCGCTTTGATCAGATTCTCGAAGTAGAACGTACCGACGGCGCGAGACCAGTGGCAGTCGTTCCACGACAGCCAACGAAGTACCTGTACCTGCTCGTCGGGCCGATCAGCCGGCCACATATCCGAACCGACCTTGATGCACAGATAGGTCATGATCGCCGACGACTCCCACAGCACAAAGTCACCATCCACCAGGGTGGGCGCCTTGCCATTGGGATTGAATGCCAGATAGGACGGCGTCTTCAGGGCGCCCGCCATCAGGTCCAGTTCGATACATTCGGCATCGACGCCGAGGTGCTTGGCCAGGGCCAATACGCGGCGTGGCGCCTGCGCTTTGAACCAGTAGATCTTCATGCTTATGCCTCCGGTGGTCTGTACCGGTGGCCGAGCTTACGCAGCAACAAAATATGTTAAAGAACATATTCTGCAAGCTTGCTATATAGGCGCCAGGAGGTACCCACCATGCCCTATAGCCCCGAACATGCCGTCCAGACGCGCGCCCGTATCGTCGAGTCCGCCCGTCGCCTGTTCAATCGCCATGGTTTCGAACAGGTCACCATCGACCAGATCATGGCCTCCGCCAGCCTGACCCGCGGCGCCTTCTATCACCATTTCCGCAGCAAGGACGACCTTTACGCGTCCGCCGTCGCCAGCTTCGTCACCTGCAATCCCTTCGCCGTGCAAACCGCCGACGCCGCGCAAGACCTGGATGATCCACGGAAACTGGCCAGGATGCTGATCGAGCTCTACCTGAGTGACGAAGTGCTGGAGAACATCGACATGCACTGCCCGCTCTACGCCCTTCCCTCTGATGTCGCCCGCGCGGGATTGGAACCGCAACAGGCCTATACCGATCTGATTCGCGGCATGAGCTATATCTACCGAGCGGCGCTTGAAGGCATTGGCGACGCGGAGCGGCGAGCGGAGACGATGGTGGCGCTGTGCGTGGGTGGGATGGTGTTGGCGCGGACGACGAATGATGCGGGGCTGCGGAAGTCGTTGCGGGCTTCTGCAAGATATCAAGCGCTTGCACTGTTGGACGTGGCTTGATACAGCACATAAAACTAGTCGAAACAAATTTCTTCAACGAAAAAGGAAACCGACTTCTTTTTGCAAATTCATATCGGCGAACTAGGACAGATCGACATTACCGAGGTAATGGAGCGCGTAAGTGACCACTCAAACCCGCCCGCGGCTGCCGGGACGCCAACATATGAAACGTCGATCACAGTAAACGTATTGTTCCCATTCTTGCTGCAGGTCTGGTCCATGGTCGTTTGACCTGCGAACGTCGGAGGCAAACTCGTATCCTCGGGCTGAATACCGGTCTTTAGCTCTTGCGACGTGATGGGCCGCGTCGTCTGGTGGATGTAACCCGTAACCTGCCCGGATTCAAGTTGTTTCAGATATTGAGCAGTCCCCTTGTTGATGTTCGGGTCGCTGGACCGCGCGGCTTCGCGAATCTTTTCAACGAATGCGTTAAAGAATGGCCTCGCGCTATCGCCGCTGTATTTACGGACCACAACACCATTAGCAGAACCATCGGCCTGAATCTCTTGACCTGTTGCTTGTGCACCAGAGGCAAGCCCCGCTGTCGCAACTATGGCGCCACAGATCAGCTTGATCTTCATGCGAAATCCCTTATCCATTGTAGGTGAAGTACCAGAGCGAGGTCTGGTGAACGGATTATGTCGCTTTACATTCGTCTCAGCATGGATCTCGTCACGCTTTTAGGTCGCAAATTATTGCTATTAGACGATTTAAATCTGGCATTTAGACGTCTAGCTAGATGGTACTCAGGAGGGTGGAAAGGGAGAAAATGTAGAACAATCGTAGCGCCGTCACCTTGTGACCGCCCTTCACGAATCCGTCATGGCCTCGCAAGCCGTGGCAGCGCTATCCAACTGTTGAGCCGTCATGAAGCCGCCACTCTGCGGATCAAAAGCGACACCTCCGAAGTCTTTCACAAGCGCTTCCGCTGAACGCATTGCAGCAGCGCATTCATCCATGTGTCCTCCAAACGAAAGCTGAAAGGTAACGCCATTTTTCAGTTGAGCCGCAGCTACTCCAGGGTAGCTAGACGCGACATCAGCCAAATGCCCTCTATAGAAGTAGAAGCCAGTGCGTTTACCGTTCACGGAAACTGGGATGAATCCGCTGTGCGTTGCCAAATCTGTACGCTCTACAAAACGCAGCCCAGGGCGAAGCTTCTCGAGCGAGGCCTGCCATCCGCTGAAATCGGGCGTTCGGTTGAGCGCTAGAAAAACAAAAATATCGACTGACACAGTCTTTCCTTGAAAGTGCTATGAGCTGCGGCGATCTTTGATGCTTGCTGTAGATCCTGCTATTTCTTCACGGCTTCCGGATATTTCCGCCTATCAATCCCACCAGAAAAACCAATTTCCCCTGCCTAACAACGCTTGTGCCAAGTTGCTCTCGGTCTGCACGCCTTGATGGACGATGTCGGCGCAGTAAATGAATTGCTCGTGTGCGAGCCGGCGGGCTTCCTCCATGGTTTGCGGAGGGCGCTCTACCGTGAACTCGATGACATCGGAGGAAATGCTGGTCACCACCGCGCCGAACTGCTCGTACCAGCGCTTGAAGAATGCGACATGTATGTCAGCTCCTGGGCACTCATTCCAGCCTCCGATTTTCAGGTAAGCAGGAACCTGCCAGGGCTCCTGTACAGGCACCAGACCGATAAAGACTTCGGCCTTTGGCTGACCCGACATAACATCGTAAACGACAGTCAATAGCCCAGGCTGCTGAGCATTTCCTGCCGCCAATTCGGCACCATCCGTGCTGTAGTACTCCGGATCTTCTTCGACCCGACTCGCTACCCACTGATCTATATCTAGCGACGCGCCAGAACGTACGTAGTCTTCGAACGATGCATCCCCCATGCCCATCACGGTTGTAACGTTGTCATAGTCGTTACGGTCACCGAAGACCACGGGCACCACGCCCGGTTGCTTGCGCAACTCCTGTAACGTAGTCCATGCCTTAGCACCGCTGACAATGCGAACGTCGAACGAAGCGTCCTCCATGTCGGGGGCACCGTTTGGCGATGCCGCACTCACAGGCAGGCTCGGCTTCTTGAAGCCGAAAAACTTTAGCCAGTCACGCATATCCCATTCCCCTGTTCCCTTCGGCACAATTTGCCCTATCGGCCGAGGCAATGGCAACCCGTTGTTAATCGCTGGATCCCATATCGCGTGACGAGGAGAAAGCAGGCGTGAAAGGCCATTTCTTGAATGTCCCTGAATGCGCCCTGCCAGGGATGCCTGGCGAGATGTTCGCGGTGCTCAGTGCGGCAAATTTGCCTGCTGCCCCTGCAAAAAGCGGCGAACCTCGGGGTCACGCTCAAGACCGATCGCTATGTCGTAAGCATCATGGGCTTCGCTGTAAGCGCAGATTCTTGCCAGCAATGCAGCCCGAGCGGCCCAATACGGCTGGTATTGGGCAAGCCGTCCACCGTCGGCAAGCGCATTCACAATCTCCAACGCAGCAGCGGACCCCTTCCATTCCGCAATGGCCAGTGCGCGATTAAGCGCCACGACCGGCGAGCCAGAAAGCGCGAGCAACGCATCGTAGAGTTGAACCTCCGCCGTCCAGTCGGTGCGTCCGGTGCGGTGACGCTCGACATGCGCCGACTGCAAGGCGGCTTCGAGCTGGTAGCGGCCTATGCGACCGAGGGTACTTGCATGTCGCAGCAGCGCTTCAGCTTCTTCGATCATCGCCGCATTCCACAGAGAGACATCCTGATCGGCCAATGGCACGTAGCCGCCATCTGCACTTCGTCGGGCGCTACGTCTTGCGTCCGCATGCAGCATCAAAGCCAACATGCCTAGCGCTTCCGGCTCCTGCGGCAGCATCGCGACGACCAGTCGGGCAAGAAACAACGCTTCGGAGGTGAGATCGCGCCGGGCCACGTCGGTACCGCCGGGATCGCTCCACCCTTCCGCAAAGGCAGCATAGATGGCATCCAAGACACCATCCAGCCGCCCCGCCAGTTCATCGCGCGCTGGAATGGCAAAAGGAATACCCGCCGCACGAATTTTCTGTTTCGCACGAACCAGACGTTTGCTCATCGCATCCGGCGATGTGAGAAACGCCGAAGCGATCGTCTTCCCATCCAGACCCAACACCGTCTGCAACATCAATGGAGCACGGATGTCGATATCGATGGCCGGGTGCGCGCAGGCAAACAACAAGGCAAGTCGCTTGTCGGGAATCTCTACATCGGTGACGGCTTCCGCCGATGCTGACGCTTGATCCTCCGCAACCATCAGCAGTTGTGCAGTTGCGGCCTCGCCCGTACGGCGGCGACGTACTCCGTCAATGCCTTTTCGGCGTGCAACGGTCATCAACCATGCTTCCGGATTGGCCGGGCATCCGTTGACCGGCCATTCCGCCAGGGCAATGGCGAAGGCTTCAGACAGCGCATCCTCGGCCGCCGCCACATCACGTGTGTCGGCGGCCAGGAACGCGACGAGCTTGCCGTAGCTGCGGCGCGCGACGGCATCGGCCACATCGCGCGCCTGCACACCCCTATTCACCCCTCCATGCCCCAAACCGGGCGCACCTCGATCGTACCGTGGCCTGCGCCGGGGCAACGTGCGGCCCAGGTCAGGGCCTCATCCAGGGTCGGCGTTTCGATAAGGTAATAGCCGCCCAACTGCTCCTTGCTGTCCACGTAGGGGCCGTCGAGCACCTGCGATTTGCCATTCACCAGACGCACCGTGGTTGCGGTATCGGTGTCCTTCAAACGGTTGGAGCCCACCCATACGCCTGCCGTCTTCAGCGCCTGCGTATAAGCGCCATAGGCGGCAACGCCCTGCTCCTGCTCGGCCCTCGACATCTTGCCCCAGCCGCTCTCGTCCGCATAAAGCATCAATAGATATTGCATTGGGATTCTCCGTTAGAGACGGGCACCTTGCGCCGCCACCTCTATGACGTGCGAAGGGGCCCGGCTTGGACAATCCATCTTAAGCCCAGGGACGGATGCGTTAACACTAGCCTCAACCAGCCAACCCCGCGGAACCGAACCTGCGTTGCTGGAGTAATCGAGTCGTTTAACTATCCCTACCCCCTCATCCCCCAAGTCCCCTTATCCCAGGACGTCATGCCTCTCGTTCCGCCGCCTGCACCTTGACCAGGTCATAGAACACCGGCTCGAAAGAAGATACGAGCTTCGCTGCCTCGCGCATGTGGCTCTGCACCGCTGGATTCTTTCCCGCCTGCTCATAGTCTTTTTTGCTGCGCCACTGGCCGTAGTTCGCGACGTGGCGACGGTCATCGCTTATATGCAGGTTTGCGGAGACGAAGCCCGGCGCGTGAAGAAAGACGTCCTCGGTCGCCTTCGACAGAATCGCCAACAGTGCCTCGGCCTTCTCGGGTTCAACGGTGAACGTATTGATGAGGATGAAGTAGCCGACGGATGGGTCGAGGATAGTCATCTGGAGTCTCCCGTTGATTGGAAGGCGTGGGCTACGATCAGCTCCGCGCCGTATGAAAGGTGATCGCGTAGCCATCGGGATCACCGGCGACGAAGAAGCGACCGAAGGGGCTGTCGGCAGGCTGGCTGAGGATTGCGCCACCCCGCTTGACGATGAGGTCGTGCAGTGCATCGGCGTCACCACATGCGATCCAGAGCACCACGCCCACACCGAGCGGCCCAGCTTCGGGAAGCGGACGAAGAGGCTCTCGCAGCGCCAGCGGGATCGGCATGGTCTTGAAAACGACGGCGCCGGGCGGGCTCTGCGCCGCGACGTTGAACCCAAATATCTCCGCATAGAACTTGCTGGATGCAGCGAGGTCGCGCACTTGCAAGGCAATAAAGTCAGGGCCGATTGGCGTTGTCATGTAAGCTCCCGTCAGTTAATATCAGTGAGCTGATACTGATATAAGGGTACTGATATGTCAACAACCAAAGCGGTGCCTCGTACCGGAGCTGACTGGGTTGGCTACAACCTGAAGATCACGCAACATCGTTTGCGGCAACGGCTGGATGCCGAACTTGCGCGACTCGGCATCACCGCACCGCAGAACGCCGTCCTGCTCGCCGTCGCCGGCAACCCGCGTATCTCGAATGCCGAACTGGCTCGAGCGGCGTTCGTGACGCCGCAGACCATGCAGGCCATCCTCGTCAATCTCGAACGCCAAGGCTTGATCGTGCGCAGTCCGCATCCGGAGCATGGGCGGGTCATCATGACCGAGCTGACGAAGGCGGGCCAAAAGGCAGTCGACGAAGGCACAAAGGCGGCCGACGTGGTTGAGCAACAGATGCTTTCCACGCTGTCAGCAAAAGAGGCCAGCCTTCTTTGCGATCTGCTCAAGCGTTGTGCTGCCGCCTTGTGCGCTGAGCCGTCTGATAGCTAGCGGAAGAAATAAAAGGATCAGAGCAATCTTTCCTGACTAAGAAGAACTTGACCCTTTGTTTCCAACCGTTTATCGCCTTATCGCTTGCCCGCGTCGACGATGGTTACCTTGGCGAACTGCACGTCGCGTGCGCGATCTTCGGTCGCGGTGAAGCCGGTACAGCCGCTCGCCGGTGTGCACTGAAAATGGACAAGGCCGAACGGCCAGGGGCCAACAAAGCTGTCCTCGCCGAACGGGGCAAGCGTGATGTCGCCGCGTGAATAGCTAAGCACGACGCTGCCGTCTTTCTCGGTGACGGTGTAGAGCACGTGCAGCTCGTCGCTGTAGTACTCGCCTTCCAGCGCCTTCGGATCAGGCAGCTTTGCAGGCGCAACCCGCGTGGCGCGCTTTACTCGCGTGTTGCGACGCCAAGTGCCGCCTTGGATCACACCGTCTACGCCGGGCGGATCGAAGGTGAATTGGGCGTTGACCAGTTTGGCGAAGAACTCGCGCTCGCCCGCGGCATAGAACGGCATCTTGTCATCGCCTGCGGTCCAGCCCACCAGGTGGCCGTGCTCCTTGGCGAACGTGATGGCCGAGCCGTTCTCCAACGCATAGGTGCCCACCAAAGCATCCAGCCGCGCTGGGTCGATCGGTACTTCGGTACGGCTGCTGTAGTCGGGAACGGGCGTCGGTTCCGCGTCGAGCTTGCCATCGAGGTAAATGTCGGCGATGCGTTCGCCCAGCTGGGTTACATGAAGGTCCGCGCCGTTGGCGACGATGATTACCGACAAGTGCTGGTCGGGGAAACGCAGCAGGTTGCTTCTGAAGCCCGCGTCCGCGCCGTCGTGGCCGATGGTCTTGAGCCCGCGATAGCTCCCAGCAAAAACGCCGTCGCCGTAATCGGTGGCTGTGCCGTCGTTGAGCTTGGCCGGTGTCTGCATCTGAGCCAGCAACGGCTTGCCGCCGACGCGAGCATCATCAAAATTTCTCTGCCACAGAACGAGGTCGTCCGCCGTCGTGAACAGATTGGTGGGACCCACGATGGAAAATGACAGGGCTACGCCTTCGTAGCCGGCGCCTGACGAGGGCTGATAGGACTGCGCCCGATCAGGGACCAATGTGCTGTATTGCTCATGGAAGAATGTGTGCTTCATACCCAGCGGGTCGAAAATGCGTTCCTTCGAAAACGCCGCCAGCGATTTTCCCGATACTCGCTCGACGATCATGCCTAGCAGCGTGTAGCCAGTATTGCAGTATTCGAACTCGCTACCAGGCGCGAAATTCAGGGCGTGCTGGCGACGAACCAGGCGTATCGCGTCGTCGCCGGTGATCACATCATCCATGCGCCAGCCGGCCATCGACAGCAAATTCAACTGGTCGCGTAGTCCACTGGTGTGATTGAGCAGATGACGAATCCGGATGACCTGGCCGAAGTCGGGCAACTCAGGTAGGTAGCGACGCACATCATCGTCCAGCGACAGCTTGCCGTCCTGTGCGAGCAGCAGCACGGAAAGCGCGGTGAACTGTTTCGACACGGATGCGACATGGAAAATCGTCGATGGCGTGATCGCGCGACCTTGTTCGATATCGGCCATGCCAAAGGCATGCCGGTAGACGACCTTGCTGTCCTCGACCACCTCCACTGACGCACCCGGCGTGTCGGGGCTGTTCCATTTTGCGAACAAGGCGTCGACCTGTTGTTGCTTGCTTGCGGCCGGGGCCGCTGTATATCCCTGCGGACTGGCTGCCAACAGCAGCGCTGAAAGCAATGCGATTTGAGGCAGCTTCATGGGACGCCCGCTCCTTTGGGGATGCATATCGGAATTGCGTACCTATACGCTCAACTTGCCCGTCGGCGCCCTCCCGTTGCCAGTGTGCTCTTGCCCCTTGCGGCGAGATGGCGATGCTGCTAGCTGAAATGGTCGGGAGAATGGCTTCGGGCTAAATGTCATTGCCTATCACTCAAGAGGTCTGACACATAGCAAGCTGCTCATACAACTCGACCGCAACGCACATGTCTCTGCCCCCTTACGGGACCTCTTACGGCTGATTATCATGGGGTTCTCCATCAAATTACGGAGCCGTCATGAAAAAATCCGCCGCAAAGCGACTGCTGTTCACCGTTCTAGCAGGACTCTCTTTTGCTGGATCGGCGCAGACGACGACACCGGAACCGGTGCCGTCGGCGGCGGAAGTGCAGCGCATGCAATGGTTCAAGGAAGCCAAGCTAGGCATTTTTATCCATTGGGGTATTTATGCGGTGGACGGCATTGACGAGTCATGGTCATTCTTCAACGGGAAAATCAGCTATCCCGACTACATGAAACAGCTGCACGGCTTCACTGCATCGCATTACGATCCGCAAGCTTGGGCCGATCTGATCAAACGCAGCGGCGCGCGTTATGCAGTACTCACCACACGCCATCACGACGGCGTGGCATTGTGGGATTCCGCTCAAGGCATCAATGTGGTGAAAGACACACCCGCAGGCCGTGACCTCGTGAGTCCGTTCGTGCAGGCATTGCGCAAGGACGGCCTGAAGGTGGGCTTGTATTACTCGCTGGCGGACTGGTCATCGCCTGACTACGATGTATTCACCCGCAAGGAAAAACGCTACAGCAACGACCCTGCACGCTGGCAGCGATTCGTCAGCTACTACCAGGGTCAGTTACGTGAACTGTCGCAGCGCTATCACCCGGATCTGTTCTGGTTCGATGGCGACTGGGAACACACTGCTCAGGAATGGCAGGCTGACAAAACGCGCGAAATGCTGCGCAACAACAACCCGCAAGTCATCCTCAATGCGCGACTTCCCGGCAACGGTGATTACGCCACGCCGGAACAGGGTCCGCCGATTACCCGCCCCGCAGCCACGTATTGGGAATTGTGTTTGACTACCAACGATTCGTGGGGCTATCAGCAGCGTGACCACGATTTTAAGACGCCGACGCAAGTGATCGGTCTGTTCGTCGATACGATCGGCATGGGCGGCAATCTCTTGCTCGACATCGGCGCACGTGCCGACGGCACCATTCCGCAGGAGCAGGTGGACATCCTCGACGCACTCGGTCACTGGATTCACCAGTATCCGCAGGCGATCTACGCCACTGATGCCGGCGTGCCTAAGGACTACTACAGTGGCTCGAGCACCCTCTCGGCCGACCAACGCACCTTGTACCTGTTCGTCGATGGAAAGCCGAACGGCCCTGTACTGGTGAAGGGACTGATGAATAAGGTTATCGACGCCCGCCTGCTCGGCAGTAATGTCGCGTTGAAGACGCAACTGATCGGCAACGCCGTGAACGTACCGGGGCTCCTATACATCGATCTTGCCGGGCAGACATTGGATCCGCAAATGAGCGTAGTCGCGTTGCAGCTGGATGCCCCACTCAAGCTCTATAAGAAGCCGGCCGACGCGACCACAGGTGGCTGAAAGGGAAGCGGCAGCCGCAAAAATCGCACCCAAGGGGACAGACACATAGCAAGCTGCCCATACACCTCGACCGCATTGCACGCTATGTCTCTGACCACTTACGGCTCTCTCGGGCATAGCCACCAGGAAAAATAAACGGGTCAGGACAATTTTCCTGACTAAAAGGAACCTGGACCACCCCCGATTTCTCGGACGGTTTAATTGGGCACTTGGGCCATTCTTTCAAATGCTTCCGGCGAGCGATAGCCCAGGCTGCTGTGTAAACGGTGCCGGTTGTAGAAGCCCTCGATGT